>VTLG01005677.1_pt1 | contig 61542 bp, 90 predicted proteins | sample 4694571 | NCBI WGS metagenome assembly VTLG01 (sample SAMN12604809, study PRJNA352737) | marine metagenome | biome: ENVO:00000447; feature: ENVO:00000209|ENVO:00000569|ENVO:01000036; material: ENVO:00002151; isolation source: viral sequences binned using virsorter ...
TGGTAGTTTAAATATGGATAAATTACATAGTTATTCTTACAATGAAGATATATTCTTAAAAATGACTAACTTGCCAGGAGCAACAAATCATGGACTAGTTATGTTCGTGGACTGGTCAGGTTCTATGGCAGATAACTTCCACAATACACTTAAACAGACTATGAATCTAATATGGTTCTGTAAGAGAGTAAATATTCCTTTTGAAGTTTATGCGTTTTCAAATCAATATGGTAAAAAGTCAGAGACAACAAATAGAAATCTTTTGGCTCAGACACCAAAACAAAATGACATTGTTGTTAATGATTGCACTTTACTAAACATGGTTTCTAGTAGAGCAAACAAAAATGAGTTCAATGAGAGTATGATTAACCTTTGGGCAATCAGTAACTATTATAGTGAAAGAGGAAATTATGGTGGTATTAGACATGATGAAGATTATATCTATCCAATTTATATTCCTACTGATTTTATGTTAGGTGGCACACCATTGAATAATGCAATAGTTTATGCAATGGACATTCTACCTAAGTACAAAAAAGATAATGGAATACAAAAACTTCATACTGTATTTTTGACAGATGGTGCAAGTCACAATCTCACTGGTAAGTATGAGTGGGGTACAGCTTGGTCATCTGAGGGAGATGTTGAAGAATTTAGACAAGTAGGTATAAGTAGAAATTATGAAAATGATGTTATCATAGTTGACCCAATCAATAGAAAAAAAGTAAAATGTCCAGCAAAAAAAGATTCTGAATATAGTAAAGCGTGTTACTATAGTACATACCACAACCAAACAGAGATTCTGTTATCATTCTTAAAAGCAAGAGTACAAGGTATGAACATTGTAAACTTCTTTATTGCTGGTAGAAACAAAAAAGGTACAGTTTCTAAACATGATATCGAGCACATCTTTGGATTAAATTCTTGGGATGATGAGAGACAAATTAAAAGTATTCAAAAAGAGATTCTAAAAAATAATGTTGCCGTTTGTACAAGTCAAGGCTGGGATGAAATGTATGTTTTACCTGGCGGACAAAAATTAGATGTTTCAAATGATGACATGTCAGAGGTTCAACCTGGAGCTAAGAAATCAGAGTTGAAAAAAGCATTTAGTAAAATGTCTTCTGGTAGAAAGAATTCTAGACCTGTGTTAAATAAATTTATCGGAATGATTGCCTAGATGAGAATCATTCTCAATAACTATTTAGCAAAGTCTAGTAAACATAGGGGTGACAGGCCCTTGACAAAACCTGTGCTAACCTGTCATAATGGCACTATAAATAATGAGATATGTGAGGTATCAATATGAAAACAATAAATGACTTGACACCAGCTAAGAAAGAGTTTGTTCTTTTAGCTTCTAAAAAGTTTGGTGAGGGTGCGATTCTGTCAAGATATGACATTAACACTTTCGCAAAAGAGAATGGACTTTCTGCTCCTAGTTGGTTAAAAAAAGATGAATACAGAGTAGGTCATGGTCAGTATCAATTACCAACCATGAGTTCTGATTCAGATTCAGAAACTATCGTAACTAAAACACCACAGGTTGAAGTTACAGATAATCAACCACAAGCTAAAGTAAATTTAATTGTGGATACAGAAACACAAAATCTGATACCAGGTCACTTCGAGGGGTTCGTACCTTGGGGTCATTGTAATACAATCAAAAAAATTATTCAATCTAGAATGTTCTATCCTGTTTTTATTACAGGTCTATCAGGTAATGGTAAGACATTGATGGTAGAGGAATTACATAGTCAGTTGAAAAAAGAATTGATTAGAGTAAACATTACAATCGAAACTGATGAAGATGATTTACTTGGTGGATTCAGATTAATCAATGGTGAGACCAAGTTCATTCCTGGCCCTGTTATTCAGGCAATGGAAAGAGGTTGTACTTTGCTTCTTGATGAGTGCGACTTAGGTTCTAACAAGTTACTTGCGTTACAACCAGTTCTAGAAGGTAAGGGTGTCTTCCTTAAAAAGATTAACAAGTGGGTTACACCAAAACCTGGTTTCAATGTTATTGCAACAGCCAACACTAAAGGTAAAGGTTCTGATGATGGTAGATTCGTTGGTACCAATATTCTTAACGAGGCTTTCTTAGAAAGATTTGCAATCACAATCGAACAACCATATCCAAGTGCTAAAGTTGAGAAAAAAATTATTCTCGGTAGTATGACTAAGTATGGTAAAACAGATGACAAGTTTGCTGAGAATCTTACTGTTTGGGCAGAGGTTATCAGAAAGACTTTTTATGATGGCGGAGTTGATGAGATTATATCTACTAGAAGACTTGACCACATAGTTAAAGCTTTCTCAATCTTCGAAGACAAGATGAAAGCGATTGAGTTGTGTGTATCAAGATTTGATGATGACACTAAAGAATCGTTCCTTGACTTGTACACTAAAGTTGATGCTGGAGAAGATATACATGGTATGACTGATTCAGATGAAGACTTAGATGACCCAGAGGAAAACGAAGATAGTGAGGCAGTAAACTACTAATTCAAACTTCATGTTTGATACCTCAGGCTGAGGAAGCGAAAGTTTCCTCAGTTTTTTTACAAATTATATTATGTTCACAGAGAAAATAAAAAAATATAGAAAACTAAAAGATAAAGCCAGACTAACTTGGAATTGTTTAAGAGTTAATAGAGACTATTGGACAGAGGAAGTTTCTCATTCTAAAGCTAAAAGTGGTTCAGATATATACCACATAAAATTTGTGATGTCTAGATTTGCATATAATCATCATGATATGATAAGAACAGGTTTTGTATCAGAGACTGCTTCACAATACGAAACAAGTTTTAAAAAAGGTGGTAAAAACACCTTTGACCACATACTAGGTTCATCATTAGTCGGTGAGTGCACATTAGACAATGCTGATTTTTTTCTAAATGATGAAAAAGGTTTTGATGAATTTTTTCAATTATATTTACATAGTATATTGGTGACTTGGATTACTAGAGAGGAAAATAACAAACTTGCACAGTTAAGAGGTAAGTTCTTAACTAAAGATAAGTATAATGAAGTTGGTATTATACTCAGAGACAGAGATAACAATATAGTTGAATTGCCCGCTCCACCAAAAATATTAACAGAGTGGGAAATAAAAAAGTTTGGTTTAAAGGATAGTGGTTATCAACCAAAATATACTAGACCAAAAAAACTTATACAATTTGTTTAAAAGTTGTATAAATAATACTGTGAATGCCTAATGGGTTCACGAAATTAAACTTTGCTTAAATAGGAGGTTATTACAATGGTAAAACTAACACATTTTGATATAAATCAATTCACACCTTTTTCGGTTGGATTTGATAGGGTCTTTGATAGACTAGTAGATTATGGAACAACCTACGAAACAGGTGGATTCCCGCCATACAATATCAGAAAGACAGATGACTTTAAACATGTTATTGAAATTGCTTTAGCAGGTTTCAGTAAAAATGAAATAGAGGTTGTCTTGACAGATGGTGTCTTAGAAATTAAATCAGTAAATGCAATTACTGATAAAGACCCGAATGATGGTCTAGTTCACAAAGGCATTGCAAAAAGAGCTTTTACTAGAAAGTTCACACTTGCAGATGATATTGAAGTCAAAGACGCTAAGTTAGAAAATGGTTTACTTGTAATAGACTTGGAACAGATTGTGCCAGAACACAAGAAACCAAAGACTATTAAAGTAAAATAATTAGCAAAAAAAGTGTTAGGAACAGGTTGACAATGCCTGTTCCTTTCTTTATAATGGGATACAATTATGAAAATATTAGGCGATGATGATATGGGTAAAGGTGGTATTGATGTACTCAATACTGAAACTGGTAAATCCACAACAGTAAGAAAAAGAGAAACCGATGGCCCTATGACCATAGATGACTATAATAAAGTCATGCAAGGTGCAAACGAAGCTCAACAAGTCAAAAGAGCGGATATGATAAACGCTCAAAACGAAGTCTCAGAAAAACAACAAGTGGATACGGGTGAAGAATTACCGAAGAACCCTGGTGGTATACAAATTGCAATGCGACCAAAAACTGCTGTCAATATCATGAGATGTCAATTACCTGCTGAAGTTACATCAGAAATTAATAGTCATATTGATGATGTAATTATACCAAAAAATGTAGACCACTCTAAAGGTTTAGTTGGACAGATTAGACAGAATGAAAGGTCTGCACAATTAACTTTCCCACATGAAGGTGATGAAGTTGGTGAAATGTTTAGTGGTGTATTACAAAGACTAGCAAAAGAATTTGTTGATAGGTCAATCGGAATTGAATGTGAAACCTCTATGGAAAGTATGTGGACAGTTCACAGTTATAATGGTGATTACAATCCTGTACATGACCATGGCACAAGAACACCTATGGGTGTATCTTTAATTTATTATTTAAAAGTTCCTAGATGTATTGAAAGACTAGGTAACCCCGCTGAAGAGTTTGGCGGACTAAATGAATCATCTGGTAATGTAGATGGGTTTACATATTTAACTTGGGGTTCAAATGGAATGCGTGATATAAATATGTTACGACCAATCACAGAGGAATATATAAAACCAGAAGTTGGCTCTTTAATTATGTTCCCTAGTTGGTTAAGACATGGTGTTATGCCATTCTTTAGTACAGTTAAAGATGATGAAAGAAGAACATTTTCTGCAAACATAAACATAAATCTTAAACAAAAAGTAACAGGTGACCATTATAGGAAAGATAGAGCATGAGTTTAAAAGACCTTTCAGATTCTTTAGGAACAACAAAGGAACAACCTAAAAAACAAGAACCATTTGATACTCATGCACAGATAAAAACTATTCCTGCTTATAAGTTGATGGCAGTACAGTTTCCTGATGCATTTACAGATGATATTAATAAACACATTGATGAAGTTATCATACCATCAAAAGTTTCACATTCAAGTCAGTTAGTAGGACAGATTAATAGAAACGAAAAATCTGAACAATATACATTTCCCTTGAATGATGAAGTGGGTAAAGATTTCAAAACTGTTATAGATAGAGTTGCGACAAGTTTACTCATGGATAAAACTGGTTATGCTCGTGATAGTATAGCAGAAGCTTTTGAAGCATGGACTGTACATAGTTATGCTGGAGATTACAATCCATTACATGCACATGGTTGTCAAACACCATCTGGTTTATCAATGATATTTTATTTAAAAGTTCCTAAATGTATTGAGGAGAAACCATCGTTTCCTACATTACATAATGCATCGGGTGATATAGATGGTCATACAGGATTAATAACATCAACGAATACTATTCATGATGTTTATAGATTAAAGTTAGATGCACAGGAATACATAAAACCTAAAAAGGGGTTTATGGTAATATTTCCTAATTGGTTACAGCATTGTGTCATGCCGTTTTTTGGTGATGGTGAACGAAGAACAATGTCTGCTAACTTTAATATCAGGGACAGTAAAGAAACTGTTGCTCAATTTAAATCACCAACACTAAATAAAGTACATTAACACAGGAGATTATATTATGAAACTAAGTGAACACACAGTTGAAGTGTTAAAAAACTTTGCGACTATAAATCAAAACCTTGTTATCAAGGAAGGCAGTACATTGACAACAATGTCTGCTATGAAAAATATAGTTGCAAAGGCAGATGTAGAAGAATCATTCGATAAAGAAGTTGCAATCTATGACTTGAATGAGTTTCTTGCTTCTATATCTTTATTTACAAATCCTATTCTAGAATTTGAAGATGGGTTTGTAACTATTAAAGAGGAAAATAATCCAAAAAATTCTTTGAAGTATTTTTATTCAGACCCATCGGTTGTTACTTCACCAAGTAAAACTATTACTATGCCAAGTAAAGAAGTTTCATTTAAATTAAATGGTGAAGACTTAAATAAACTAAAAAGAGCTGCAGGTGTCATACAGGCACCAGACCTAGTATTAGAAAAGAAAAATACAGATGTATATCTAACAGTCAAGGATAAAAAGAATGATACTGCAAATACATTCTCTTTAGATGTCGATACTGTTGCAGATGGTAATGACTTTAATTTCTTTTTTAAAGTAGAGAATCTAAAACTTATGGATGGTAACTATGATGTAGATATATCATCTAAAAATATTAGTCATTTAAAATCTACAAATAAAGATGTTGAATATTGGGTGGCACTTGAACCTGAATCAAGTTATGAATAAAAAATTGGATTATATATTATGGAAACTTTTTTATGGGTTGAGAAGTATCGCCCAACAAAAATCAATGAGTGTGTGCTACCAGAAAACTTAAAAAATACTTTTAAGGAATTTGTAGAAGATAAACACATACCAAACTTAATTTTATCTGGTGGGCCTGGTGTCGGTAAGACCACTGTTGCCAAGGCGATGTTAGATGAAATTGGAGCAACATCACTAGTTATAAATGGTTCAGAAGAATCTGGTATTGATGTTCTCAGAAATAAAATTAAAAACTTTGCCTCTACTGTATCACTTGAAGGTGGTCGTAAGTATGTTATACTTGATGAGGCAGATTATCTAAATCCTCAATCTACTCAACCTGCACTTCGTGGGTTCATGGAAGAATTTCACAAAAACTGTGGATTCATTCTTACTTGTAATTATAAAAACAGATTAATAGAACCATTACATTCAAGATGTAGTGTTGTTGATTTTGTTATTGCAAAAGATGATAAACCAAAACTTGCAAAAGATTTTTTTGTTCGTGTAAAAAATATTCTAGAAACAGAGAATATAAAATACGAACCTAGGGTTATCATGGAAGTATTAACTAAATATTTCCCAGATTGGCGAAGAACATTAAACGAACTACAAAGATATTCCACATCAGGCCAAATAGATGCTGGTATCCTTGTAAACATATCAGAGGTAAATATCAATGAACTTATTACCGCACTCAAAGCTCAGGAATTCACTAATGTACGAAAGTGGATTGTACATAATCTTGACAATGACCCTGTCCGTATTTATCGCAGGATTTATGACAATTTGTATAACCATGCTACTGCTGGTACAATACCTCATGCAGTTCTTATCTTATCTAAGTACCAGTATCAGTCAGCTTTTGTGGCCGACCAAGAAATAAATTTACTGGCTTGTCTGACAGAAATTATGGTGGATGTGAAATGGAAATAAAAGATGTACAATTAGTAAAACCTTTTGGGCCTTTAATTATGTTAGTACAATTACCAGAGGGTATAATTAAAGCTTTAAATGAAATAGTAGATGTAATTTATCCTAATAGAGATATGGGTGGAAGACTTGCTGGTGTGATTGAAACTGAAAGTGAGATACCACATTCTATGTTAGAAGAAAAAAAAGTCATGGATGTATTTCATGCGTTGTCTAAAAGTTATGTAGAACAAGCTTATGTGAATGCTGGTCAAACAGATTTACTAAATGCTATGAATATTAAAACTGAAATGCAATCTATCTGGTCTGTATCTCAATATGAGAATGAATATAATCCACAACATAATCATTCACATTGTCAAATAAGTGCTGTATTATATTTGAAAATACCTGCTATGAAATCTAGAAACATACCAAATAAACCAAAAGAAAAAGATGGTCAGATTGAGTTTACTTTTAATTCAAACAATGATATTTTTACAACAGGTTCTTTTGTTGCAAGACCAAAAGCAGGGATGTGTTTATTATTTCCAAATACTTTATATCATCAAGTATACCCATTTCAAGGTTCTGGTGAGAGAAGAAGTATAGCATTTAATATGACATATAAAGGATTTCAAAAAAATAGTGGAATACAAATTGCTGGTGATAGTGTAAATTTATATAATGAAACACATCATGCAGATACCATACCATGGCGAAGGTTAGAAAAATGAGTTATGAACTAAAAGAATATTTAAATGCAATAAACTATTCTAAAGAGAAACTTATGGATGGTGAAGATGAGATGTGGGAGAAGAAATATCCTGCGTTTATTGTGAATAAATGTGTGGCTCCATTTCAAGATACTATCTTCTTAGTCAATGAAATAAACATGAATCACCACATGGATAAGAAACCACAATTTGATTTTTTAATAAATAGTCTAAGAAAACGAAAAAGATACACACCTTGGTTGAAAGCTAAGAAGATTAAAAATTTAGAGTATGTAAAAGAGTATTATGGATATAGTAATGAAAAGGCAAAGTCAGCTCTTAATATACTAAATGATGAACAAATAAAAACTATCAAAGATAGTTTGAGTAAAGGCGGTACAAATGGAAAATAATATAAGTTGGACACAAGAGCAGATGTTTGAGGTTCTATTAAAAGAACCAGATGATTTTCTAAAAATTAGAGAGACACTATCTCGTATTGGTGTTGCATCTAGGAAAGAAAAAAAGTTATATCAATCTTGTCATATACTTCATAAACAAGGTAAATATTATATTGTTCACTTTAAAGAATTGTTTGCACTTGATGGTAAGGATACAAATTTATCAGAGAATGATATAGCTAGAAGAAATACAATAGTTAAATTATTAAGTGATTGGGGATTAGTAGCAATGAAAGGTAAACCAGAACCTATTGCACCACTAAGTCAAATTAAAATTATTTCTTTTAAAGAAAAAAACGATTGGATATTAGAGACAAAATACAATATAGGTAAAAAGAAAGAGGTAGAGTAATGGCATATTCAGATAAGGTTTTAGACCATTATGAGAATCCTAGAAATGTAGGTTCATTTGATATGAAAGATTCAACAGTTGGTACAGGTATGGTCGGAGCACCTGCTTGTGGTGATGTGATGAAACTTCAAATCAAAGTGAATGATGATGGTATCATTGAAGACGCAAAATTTAAAACTTATGGATGTGGTTCAGCAATAGCATCATCAAGTCTTTTAACAGAGTGGGTAAAAGGAAAAAATTTAGATGATGTTCAACAAATTAAAAATACAGACATCGCAGAGGAACTTTCATTACCACCTGTAAAAATTCATTGTTCAGTCTTGGCAGAAGATGCTATCAAAGCAGCACTTGAAGACTATAAAGGAAAACAAGAAGCAATGGGTAAGTGGCAACCTAATACAGAGTAATACATTATGAAAAACTTTCAATCATTCATCACAGAGGAAAATGTGAGTGATGGTGATATTCAAATAGCAGTAATCACTAAAGTATCTTCTGATAAAGAAGAAGTCGTTGCCAATCAACTTAAAAAATATGCAGACAAAAATAATATTCCTTGTCATTTAATTAATACCAGAGAGGCATGGGTATCAGATAACGATTTAGAAAAAGGTACCTTAACTATATCAAATGTACAAGGTGATAGAATAGAATTTGAAATATCTAAAACTGTTGTGTTCGTTAGAGCTGGAGTTTTAGACAACGAAGTAGGACTTGCTTTACTTTCTACTTTTGAGAAAGCAGGTGCATTTATGATTAACAATCGTGATGGTATGCTCACATGCGATAATAAAATGTCATCTTACATTACCTTCAATCAGAATGGAATACAAACACCTAAAACATCACTAATCAATAATGATGAATCTGTTGAAGATGCTCACAAAAGAATAGGTGGTAAGTTTCCTGTAATTATAAAAACAATAACTGGTACACAAGGTATTGGTGTATCAATCGCAAATGATTATAAAAGTTTATTATCAAATGTTCAATCACTATGGAAGTTTGGTGCTGAACTTTTAATACAGGAATTTTTAGAAATGGATTTTGATGTAAGAACAATTATAGTAGATGGTGTAATTATTGCATCTACAAAAAGAATAAGACCAAAAGAAGATTTTCGTTCTAACAGACATAGAGGTGCAGAAACAGAACCTTATATTTTATCAGATGATGAAAAAAAATTATTGTTAAATGCATATCGTTCTACAGGTGCATATATGGTTGGAGTAGACCATACAATAGTAAATGGAAAATCATATATCTTAGAATGTAATGGTTCACCTGGTATAGGTTCTAATTTTGGAAATGGTGATGGTAAACAAACTACCAATGAAAGATTAATTGAAAAAATAGTAACTCATGTTGGTAAAGTTAAAAGTCGTTTTGTTGGAGCAACACAAACAGCTGGTTTTGTAGAGAGAATAGAGATAGTAGGTCTTGGGCCATATCGTGCTAAGTTTGACACAGGAAATGGAACTAGAGCTTCTATGTTTCATGTGGATAAATTAGATATTAAAGGTAAAATGGTTACATGGGAAAGAGATGGTAAAAAATTTACTAATAGAATAGTTGGTGTTTCTAGACCTGTTCATGTAGACCAAATAGATAAAAGACCAATCGTATTAGTAGATATAAAATTTAATAATAAATTATATAAGGATGTTCCAATAGGATTAACAACGAGAGATTCTAAAAGTACATTTTTAATTAATAGGGAATTACTAACTAGATTTAAAGTTGCAGTAAACCCAGATAGAAAATTTGTTCTTTCTAGTTACATAGAAAGAGGAGATGATAATGATGAAGACAACAGGGAGCCAAAATGATAATTGATGCACTAAGAAAAAAGTATGAGGCCGAAATAGAAGCTGCAAAAGCTAACATTGATGTCTATCAAAAAAATCCTGCAGGTATAGGTGAACACCCAGACCTAGTTGCTGCAGTAGATAGTGAAATGGTTAAACTAGCAGATGCAGAGGATAAATTGGAAACACTAAACAAACATTATTCTAGTAAAGATAAGAAATTTTTACAAGAAAAACTTGACAAAGATACCTAAAATATATTATACTAACAACACTATATTATGCAATTTTATACGAATGTAACCCCTTGGGGTAATACTCTGCTTGTCAGAGAATATGTGAATGGTGAAAGAGTTAATCGAAAGGTTAAGTATTCCCCCACTTTATTTTGTAAAGTAATTAAGGAGACTAATTATAAAACTCTTGACGGCCAAAATGTAACCCCAATAAAACACGAAACTATTAAGGAAGCAAAAGAATGGTTGAAGTCTTATGAAGACCAACCACATCTTGTTTTTGGTAATACTACATTTCAATATAATTACATTGCAGATAGTTATCCTAATTATGTTAAATGGGATATTGATAAAATTCTTGTCGTAACGATTGATATAGAAGTTGCATGTGAGAATGGGTTTCCACAACCAGAAAATGCAATAGAACCTTTACTGTCAATCACAATTAAGAATCATCAAAACAAACAAATATTAGTTTGGGGCACAGGTGAATATAAAAATACAAGAGAAGATGTTACTTATATAAAATGTGATAGTGAAAAAATGTTAATACAAGAGTTTTTAACATTCTGGCAAAAACATCAACCAGATGTTATTACAGGTTGGAACACAGAATTTTTTGATATACCATATCTTTGTAATCGTATTAAAAATTTATATGATGAAAATGAGATAAGTAAATTATCACCTTGGGGTAATGTCTCTGATAGAGAGATTTATCAGATGGGTAGAAAACACCAAGTCTATGATATTCAAGGAGTATCACATTTAGATTTTTATGATTTGTATAGAAAGTTTACATATACGAATCGTGAGAGTTACAGATTAGACCATATTGCCCATATTGAGTTAGGTGAGAATAAAGATGATAATCCATATGAAACATTCCGAGAATGGTATCTAAAGGACTTTCAGTCGTTTATTGACTATAATATACAAGATGTTGAGATAGTAGATAGATTAGAGGATAAAATGAAACTGATTGAGTTATGTCTCACTATGGCATATGATGCTAAAGTAAATTATATGGATGTATTAGGTTCTGTAAAATATTGGGATATACTCATTTATAATGAACTTAGAAAAAAGAATATTGTTATACCACAAAAAGTAGAAAGAAAAAAGACCGAAAAATTTGAAGGTGCGTATGTAAAAGAACCTCAAGTCGGTTTACACAAATGGGTTATGTCTTTTGATTTAAACTCTCTGTACCCACACTTAATTATGCAGTATAATATTTCACCAGAGACTTTAGTAGCAGAAAAGAAAGTAAAAGATATAACTGTAGATAAAATGCTAAATAAGGAGGTAGATACTTCAATACTAAAAGATGCAACACTAACACCAAATGGTGCTTTGTTTAAAACTACTCAAAAAGGGTTCTTGCCCGAACTCATGCAAAAGATGTATGATGAGAGAGTGAAGTTTAAACAACTTCTGTTGGAGGCAAAGAAAGATTATGAAAAAACAAAAGACCCAAAACTTAAAAAAACAATCTCGAAATTTAATAATATCCAAATGGCTAAAAAGATTTCTCTCAATAGTGCGTATGGTGCTATTGGTAATAACTGGTTTAGGTATTATAATCTTTTGGTCGCTGAAGCAATTACTACCAGCGGTCAGTTTGCTATTAGACATATTGAACATTCTCTTAATGGGTATCTTAACAAAATACTTGAAACCAATGGAGAAGATTACATTATTGCATCAGATACGGACTCGGTGTATATTTGCTTTGACAAACTTGTTAGCAAAGTATTCAAAGGAAATGAAGACAAAGGAAAAATCGTGGACTTCTTGGACAAAGTGGCTACAGATAAAATTGAACCTTTTATTGATAAGGCTTATCAAGAACTTGCTAACTATGTAAATGCGTATGAACAAAAGATGCAAATGAAAAGAGAAGTGATTGCAGATAAAGCTATTTGGGTTGCAAAGAAAAGATATATTTTAAACTCACATGATATTGAAGGTGTTCGTTATAAAGAACCTAAACTAAAAATTATGGGTGTTGAAGCTGTAAAGTCATCAACCCCTGCACCCTGTCGTGAGAAAATTAAAGATGCTCTAAAAATAATAATGAATAATGATTCAAAAGTGCTAAATAGTTTTATACAAGATTTTAGAAAAGATTTTATGAATTTAAAACCAGAGATGGTTGCGTACCCACGCTCAGTAAATGGATTAAACAAGTGGACTGAATCACATAATCTATTTAAGAAAGGAGCACCTATACATTGTAAAGGTGCAATATTATATAATCATCTTATCAAAGATAAAAAACTTACAGGAAAATATCCTTTTATACAAGAGGGTGATAAGATTAAATTTTTACATATGAAAACACCAAACACATATCAATCTACATCTATATCATTTATGACTAAGTTACCAGAAGAATTAAACCTACATGCATTTATAGATTATGATACTCAGTTTGAAAAGTCATTTGTAGAACCATTAAAATTTATTACAGATATTATTCAATGGCAAATTGATGGTAGTTATGGAACACAAGCAACACTAGAGGATTTTTTCTAATGGGTGTAGGAAGTATGATTGTTGCCGCCATACTACTTGTGGTTGTGTGTGCCGTAATAGTGGTGGTTATGCCAGATGAGTAAAGGTTCTAAAAGAAGACCTATGAAAGTTAATCAAGAAATATATTCTGATAACTATGATAAAATTTTTAAAAAGAAAACGATAGATGTTTTTGATAATATGATGATAGACAAAATACTTACAAAAGAAATAGAAAAAACTGTGCCAGACAAAGAGGTTGCAGTATTATTATCTGGTGGTGTTGATTCTATCTCTGTCGCATTTGCTGCAGAAAGACTTGGAAAGAAAATAATATCATATAGTTTTAGATTAGATAATCACGAATCTTACGATTATAATAAAGCAAAAGATATCGCACAAATGAGAAATTGGAGATTTATTGGTGTTACTGTGCCGACAGATAGATTAGTAGAAGATTTTCATTACTTAGTTAAATTAGGATGCAGAAAGAAAACACAATTTGAATGTACATTTCCATTCTTATACATCTATCCACAAATAAAAGAAAACTATGTTTTATCTGGTTGGGCAGCAGATGGTTATTATGGATTAAGTAAAAAAGCTATGATACATTACAAAGGTGATAACTTCAATCAGTTTAGAGATGATTATTTTAAAAAAGAAAATCAAGCTGGATTCATGTGGCACAATAAAATTGCAATGCTAAATAATAAGAAACTTGTAACACCATATCTATCTGAATCTGTTAAGAGGTTTTTTTACAAATATAATCATGAACAGTTAAATAAACCATTTCAAAAACATCATGTAAGAAATGGATTTTATGAATTTAATGAGATTGGCAAAGTGGATAAACATTTAAATTTACAAATAGGAAGTGGCATTACAAAACTCTTTGGAACTTTATTAAAAAATAAAGATATTAATTTTAAAAATAGGAATAGAATGTTAGATGTTTATAGAGATTGGCATGTGCTAAATAATACATCTACATTGGACAAATTTATATGATATACAAACCATACAATTTAAAAGATGTCGTAAAAGCATCTGAACAAAATAAATTTACAGTCGTATCAACTTTTGCTGGAGGTGGCGGTAGTTCTACAGGTTATAGACTTGCAGGCGGTAAAATACTTTGTGTAAATGAATTTGTAAAAGAAGCCATAAACACATATAAAGAAAATTACCCAGACACACCTGTGTTACCAGATGATATCAAAACACTCTCTGAAAAAGATTTTAGTAAATATGGTGAGATAGATATCTTTGATGGTTCACCACCATGTTCTGCTTTTTCTGTATCAGGTGCAATGGTACAAGGAAAACATTCTAAAGGTTGGGGTCAAACTAAAAATTATTCTGATGGTAAAAAGATTGAAAACATAGAAGATTTATTTTTTGAGTTTCTAAGAATAGCAGAGAAGTTAAGACCCAAAGTTATCGTTGCAGAAAATGTGAAAGGACTAACTGTTGGTGAGGCAAAACAATATTATTATAAGATTACAAATACATTTGAAAAAATAGGATATGATGTATCCTCTAAAGTTTTAAATTCTGTTCACTATGGTGTTCCACAAACAAGACAGAGAACCATCTTCATTGCTGTTCGTGAAGATATAACACAAGAGGTAGGTTTAACATTTATGAATATTCATAGTCTATTCCCAGAGGAACACAAACAAGTGATTACTTTAGATGATTGTTTATCTGATATTGAAGTGAATAGAACAGAGGCAAATGAACTCATAGAAAAATTTAAGAAAACATCACATTACGAAACATGGTTAAAAATGCCAGATGACCCAGACAAGGTTGAAACAGGTTGTGATTATCATCCTAAAGGTCATCACTTTAATATGAAAAAAACATCTAGACACAAACCTGCTCCAACTATTACAGCAACGGGTGGAGCAATGCATTGGCATGAACCTAGAAGTTTTACAGTCAAAGAAATAAAAAGAATGATGTCTTTACCTGATGACTTTAAATTAACAGGAACATACAAACAACAAGCAGAAAGATGTGGTAGAATGGTACCACCACTCATGATGAAAGCTATTGCTGAATCAATATATGAAAAAGTTTTAAAACCATACTATGATAAAAATCCTAGAGAGATTGGTGGTAGAAAAAATGGTTTAGAACCTACTCGTTACAATGATTGGGAAATGAAAGGTAGATGTATAGATTTTTAATATGAAATATCAAAGGTATAATTTAAAAGATGTAAAAGAAGCATCAGCAGAAAATAAGTTTACTGTAATATCTACATTCGCAGGTGGTGGTGGTAGTTCGACAGGTTATCGTTTAGCAGGTGGAAACATACTTTGTGTAAATGAATTTGTTGAACAGGCAAGAATTACATACAAAGAAAATTACCCAGACACAAAAATATTACCTGATGATATAAAACAATTAACAGGTAAAGACTTTTTAGAGACTGCAGGAATACAAAAAGGTGAATTAGATATACTAGATGGTTCACCACCATGTTCTGCTTTTTCAATGTGTGGAACATTAGGAAAATCTGGTTCTAAACATTCTGATGGTTGGGGTAAAACTAAAAAATATTCTGATGGTAAGATAGTAGAAAATATTGAAGATTTATTTTTTGAATATCTTAGAGTTGCTGAGGAGATAAAACCAAAAGTTATCATAGGTGAAAATGTTGCAGGACTGTTAGCCGGCGAAGCAAAATTAAAGTTAAATGAGATAGTAAACACTTTTGAAAAAATAGGATATGATGTATCATATAAAATTTTAGATGCATCACATTTTGGAGTTCCACAATCTAGAAGGCGTGTAATCTTCATCGCTGTTCGTGAGGATGTAACTGAGGCAATAGGATTAACATTTATGAATATTGGAAGTATCTTTCCAACAGAAAATAAAGATGTGGTGACAGCAGGAGAGGCTCTAAAAGATTTAGAGTTAGACCCAGAGGAAGTAAAGTGGTGTACAGAGACTTGGTTAAATTCTGCACACTACAAAGATACAGCATCTCTGATGCCAGATGACCCAGATAAAGTATTAGGGGGAAATGATTTTCATCCTAAAGGATGGCATTTCAATGTCAAGAAGATGTCTAGACACCATCCAGCCCCTACAATTACTACAAATGCAGATGTTTGCCATTTTATTGCAAAAAGAAGGTTGACAATTCGTGAAATAAAGCGTATAATGGCACTACCAGATGATTTTATAGTGACTGGTTCTATGTCACAAAAAATAGAAAGATGTGGTAGAATGGTACCCTCATTGATGATGAAGGCAATCGCTGAATCTGTCTATAAAAATGTAATAGAACCATATAATGAATGGAGTAAAAATCATGTCTAAAAATTATGACTTTACCTTTGCTCAAAGAGAGGAAGGTTTTGATGACCACATTGAACATTCGATTCGTGGATATAAAAATTTACTAGATGATATAGTTAGTCTATCTAGAAACTTTGTAGAGGATGAAACGAATGTTGTTGATATTGGTTGTTCAACAGGTAAATTAACTGAGGCCTTTGTGCATAGTAATCAAAACTTTTGTAAGTATGCTAATTACATTGGTATAGAACTTGCTCCTAGTTTTTTTGAAGAACTTGATAAAAGATACGAAAGAATGACAAATGAATACTATTGGGCAAATATAGATTTTCAAAAAAAAGATGTAAGACAATTTAAATTTGAAAATTGTAGTTTAGTCACCTCAATATTTACATTACAATTCATGCCTAGAAAAGATAGGTTTGATGTTATAAAAAATATCTATGATGGTTTAAATTTTGGTGGTGCTTTTATCTTTGCAGAGAAAACAGTTTGTGAAGATTCAAGATTACAAGAAATGATAACTTTTAATTTTTATGATTACAAAAGAAAACATTTTGAAGCATCAGATATTTTAGAAAAAGAAAAGACACTAAGAAACATGTTAAAACCTAATACTTGGAAAGAGTTAGAAGGTATGTTAGAATGTGCTGGATTTAAAACTGCACAACCATTCTGGCGTAATCATATGTTTGTAGGTGCAATTGCAATTAAGTAGGGGAAAATTATGAATGACTTTTTAAAAGATGTTATTAAAGAAACAGGAAATGAATATGCAGGGATTGTTTCAGAAGGCGTAGAAGCTGGAGATGTAGACAATTTTATTGACACAGGTTCTTATGTATTCAATGCTTTAGTTTCTGGTTCACTTTATGGTGGACTTCCACAGAACAAGATAACTGCTCTAGCTGGAGAAAGTGCAACAGGTAAAACTTTCTTTCTCATGGGTATGGTTAAAAACTTTTTAGACCAAAATGAAAATGGTGGTGTTGTATACTTTGAATCAGAAAGTGCAATCACAAAACAGATGGTCATTGATAGAGGTATAGATGCAGATAGAATGGTTATATTACCTGTTACAACTGTACAAGAGTTTAGACATCAAGCATTAAAAGTATTAGATAGATATCTGCAACAAGATGTTGATATACGAAGACCACTCTTCATATGTTTAGATTCACTTGGTATGTTATCAACGACAAAAGAAGTAGAGGATACTGAGGCAGGAAAAGAAACTAGAGATATGTCAAGAGCACAAGTATTGAAAGCAGCATTTAGAGTATTAACTTTGAAACTTGGAAAAGCAAAAGTACCTATGGTTGTAACGAATCATACTTATGATGTGATTGGTTCAATGTTCCCATCTAAAGAAATGGGCGGTGGTAGTGGATTAAAATATGCAGCATCAAGTATCATTTATCTTTCAAAGAAAAAAGAAAAAGAAGGTACAGAAGTCATTGGTAATATTGTTCATTGTAAGAATCATAAATCTAGATTGACAATAGAAAATAAAATGGTTGATGTTCGTTTAACTTATGATAAAGGACTTGACAAACATTATGGACTTCTTGATTTAGCTATTAAATATGGAATCTTCAAACAAGTTTCTACTCGTATTGAATTACCAGATGGTAGTAAACAATATGCTAAAACAATTAACAATGACCCAGAAAAATATTTTACAGATGATATAATGAAACAACTTGAAGAGGCTGTAAAACAAGAATTTAAATATGGCAACGATAATCAATAATTGTTGCACATCATTATTTCTAGATTTCTTAAAACATCAAATTACAAAGTCTAGAAAATGGAACTTTAACTATCCTATGGGTAAACCATTTGAGGATAAACATGCAAAGATTGACATCATACAAGGTGATACAATACATGATGAATTTTTGGCTGGCGTATCTATGAGTTTATTAATGTTGATTCATGAAAAGGCAAAACAAGAAAATGTTGATGTTCCCCTAAACTTATTGTTTTGTGGTGTGTCTATGAAAGATAAACATAGAGAAGATAATATACATACAGACCATGAAAAAGATGAACTCAAAGATACGCCTATTACTAAAGTGTTAGGAATATTAAACTCAGATTGGAATCGTGAAATTGATGGTGGCGGATTTGAACATGGAGATAAAATTCACAAATTAGAAGCTGGAGATTTTATCATATTCAATCCTAGAATAAAACATAGAGCAGAAGATATAATATCAGATAAAAAAAGAATAGCAATAGATTGGACTTTAAAAAATGGATAGGTTAATAAAAGTTTATGATGATATACTTGATGCACAGACTTGTGATAATCTTGTTGATAAATTTGAACAGTTTGAAAATCAACATGAATCATTTGATGTGAGAGGAATGATTTTTACACAATTAAATATGGCAAAGTCACCACAAATTTGGAATACAGAAATAGAAAAATTTACAGATATTTTTGAAAATAAATTTACTAAATATTTGACAGACCTAGAAATTTCACCACAACAGATGCCAACTAACTATATGTGGGAACCTATTCGTATAAAAAGATATTTACCAAATGACCATGATGAATTTAGACCACATGTAGATGTAAAAAGAAAAGAAACATCTACAAGGTTTTTAGTTTTCTTTATTTATCTTTCAGATAATGAAGAAGGTAAAACTACATTTCCACAACTAGACAAATATGCTGAGTGTAAGAAAGGTAGTATGTTAATATTTCCACCAATGTGGCCTTGGTTACATGCTGGAACAAAACCAATAAAAGAACCGAAATATATTATGCAAACTTATTTACATTATGTCTGATATAAAAGATTCATATGTTTTTGTAGAAAGTAAATCACATGACCAAACTTGTGTTGGTATCAAAGGTGGTAAGTTTGCTGGTGTAATTTATAAGTATGGAAAAGTTTCACTTGGTGAAGAAACAGAAGATGGTATGATGCCATTTAAATTTGAATTTGATATCGTAGATAATAATTCAGTGCCAAGAGAAGAATTTGGTGATGATTGGATAAATTTAATAGGTGATATATTAGTAAACATAATGGATGAAAAATATGCAGAATCAAACAATAGAGAGAACGATATTATCGAATCTGATTAACAACGAAGAATATGCTAGAAAGGTTTTACCTTTTATAAAAGCAGATTATTTTGATGTTAAAGAAGAGAGGGTAATATTTGATGAAATACAAAGTTTCGTAGATAAGTATAACAAACCATCTACACAAACAGCTTTAGAAATAGAGGTTAGTAATAGAAAAGATTTAAATGAGGTTGAACATCAAAAAATTGTAGAGATAATTAAAACTCTCAAAAAAGAATCTATAGACTTTGATTGGTTAGTAGATACAACTGAAAAGTTTTGTAAAGATAAAGCAATCTATAATGCAATCGTTGAAGGTGTTGGTATCATAGATGGTAAATCTAAAAATAAAACACCAGATGCAATACCAGAAATATTAACAGAGGCTCTTGCAGTATCTTTTGATAATTCTGTTGGTCATGATTATCTAGAAGATTCAGAATCAAGATATGATTTCTATCATCACAAAGAAGAAAGGATTCCTTTTGATTTAGAATTTTTCAATAAGATTACCAAAGGCGGACTTCCACCAAAGACTTTAAATATTGCATTGGCAGGAACAGGTGTTGGTAAATCTTTGTTCATGTGTCATCAAGCTGCGAACTGTCTATCACAAGGAAAGAATGTTTTGTATATCACTCTTGAAATGGCAGAAGAAAGAATCGCAGAAAGAATAGATGCAAACATGATGAATATCAGTATACCTGATTTACATGAGTTACCTAAAAAAATGTTCAATGATAAGATTACAAAGTTACAAAAGAAAGCAAAAGGTAAACTCATCATAAAAGAATATCCTACTGCATCTGCACATAGTGGACATTTTAGAGGATTGTTGAAAGAACTTGCAATCAAGAAATCTTTCAAACCAGATATTATTTTTATTGATTATTTAAATATCTGTGCATCAAGTAGATTCAGAGCAGGAAGCTCTATGAACTCTTATACAATAGTCAAGTCTATTGCAGAAGAACTTCGTGGTCTTGCAGTAGAGAGTAATGTACCTATCATGTCTGCAACTCAAACGACAAGAAGTGGATTCTCTAATACAGATGTTGGACTTGAAGACACATCAGAAAGTTTTGGATTACCTGCAACTGCTGACTTGATGTTTGCATTGATATCCACAGAGGAACTAGAAGAACTCAATCAAATCTGTGTCAAACAATTAAAGAACAGATATTATGACCCTACAATGAACAAAAGATTTATTATAGGAATTGATAGAAGTAAAATGAAACTGTTTGATGTAGAACTCAAAGCACAAGATGAACTTGTAGACCATGGTCAAAGTGAAGTACCGATTGCAGATAAAGGACAAGGATTCGGTAAAGGACAAGGCCCTAACATGTCTGGTAGACCAGATGATGTAAATCCATTCTCAAAAACAGGTCAAGAAGAAGACAAATATGACAAATTCTCTAAGTTAAAAGTTTAATAAATAAAATCATATAACTTATATTTAAATGGAGAAATTGATGTCACTTAGACGCTCTATAGAGCAGTTAAGACCTGCTCGTATTCAAAAAGTAGATTATACAGAAAGGGTTCAACAACTTTTAGATGAACAAAGGGTTGATACAACCTTTAATGCCTCTGTCACAGAATTATTTCCTGCACTTGCTTTTAACATGAAATTTAAACCATCTAGTATAGAAGACTTTAAAAAATTTTTATACAAATTAAATCTTGGTGGTAAAGCAAAATCATCTTTTGATAGAAAAGATGCTAACGCTGCAAAACTAGTTATTGATAAATTATCAAGTCCGCCCAATGAAAATATACTTAAAACTAAATTAGAAAATGCCATTGGTATAACAAAATATCTCTTTGACTTACATATTTCAAAACCAATAAAAAATGTAATATGGGGTTATAGAGCAAAACCACCAGGTATACCTAAAAATCATGCTGGAGATATTTTTGTATTTTTTAGAGATGGCACAAAAATGGGAGTTAGTCTAAAAGCTGGTACAGCAAAATCAAAAGAACCACTAAAAAATACATATGTTGGAACACAATATAAAGCTTTAGGTCTTGATACAAAAGATTTAGAATCTGCATTGTGGACTAGAGTTTACTCTAAAATACCTGGTATCAAAACAGTTGCCAATAAATCTAATTTTGTAAAAAATAAAGAAGTAACAAAATTGTATGTAGATTACTATACAAAAAATCAAAGGGCAGCTGATGAATTATATAAAGAGATGTTAGTTGTTGCAAGACAACAATTTTGTAAAGTATTAAACAAAATGTCTACAAAACAATTTATTAAATGGACACAAGAAACATTTAATCTTCAAAGAAAGGGTGATGAAGTTCCTTTAGTGTTAGTTAAAGCTGTTGGTAAAACTGCTGAAGAGAAAAGTGATGATATCGTAGACATGATACCTTTAGTTACTAAACATCACGCATATTTAAATAAAAATTCTGTACAAGAATATTTAATTGATATATTTACACCAAATGATAAAAAAACATTAAAAATGACCATTCGTTCTGATTCTGGTGTAAGACCAGAAAAAGGCACAAGTGGTCAAGGTAGACTTGGACAATACTTACAATTAAAAATGCAATATAGTGGAACAATAGGTTAATGAATAATTTAGCAGAACAAATACTATACGAAGACAAGGGTGGAAAGAATCTACATCTTGAACATATAGAAGATGAGATACTTAATTATGGTATCACAGGAGGTCGTGCATCCATAAACTTCATACAATCTCTAAGAGACATGTTTGCTGGTGCAAGTCGTTCATCCATTAACATGACTGTTAAGTGGGATGGTGCACCTGCTATCTTTGCTGGTATAGACCCAGAAGATGGTAAGTTTTTCGTTGGAAAGAAATCAGTCTTTAATGTAGAACCACAACTTTATAAAACAAATGCAGACATAGACAAATATACATCTGGTGATTTAAATGCAAAATTCAAAGTTGCACTACAAGAGTTTCCAAAATTAGGTATCAAAGGAGTTTTACAAGGAGACTTGATGTTTACAGATGATGTAGAATCACAAACGATTGATGGTGTAAAATATTTTACATTTCAACCTAATACTATTGTTTATGCTGCAGCACAAGATTCAGAACTAGGACAACAAATTAAGTCAGCAAGAATTGGTGTTGTATGGCATACAACATATACAGGAAATGAATTACAAAGTATGAAAGCATCTTTTGGTGCAGACATATCTAAATTAAAAAGAGTTAGAACAGTATGGGTAGATGATGCATCATATAGAGATGTTTCTGGTAGAGCAACATTTACAGAATCAGAAACACAAGCCATAACTAAACAACTGTCTGGTGCAGGGTCTACATTTAGAAAAATTAATTCAACAATGTTACAAAAGTTTCTTAATTTACAAAACAGTTTAACAGGTGCTCTTGCTGGTGCATCATATAAGACATATAACAATACTAAAGTCAGAGAAGGTAAACCTGTAACAAATCCTAAAAGACATGCCATGGGTTACTCTGTTTTTTTCAATAGTAAAATACAAGAACAGATAGACAAAATGAAAAGTCCTAGAGGAAAAGAAAAATACGAAACATTACAAAAAGAATATATGAGAGAGTTTAAAAAACACTCTAACAATCTACAACAGATAGCAACATTTCAAAACTTTATCGTTAATGCTAAAATGTTAGTCGTAAGGAAGTTGAATTCAGTAAAAAGTATAGGAACATTTATTAGAACATCAAATGGTTATAAAGTAGTAAACCCAGAGGGATATGTAGCAATAGATAGAGTATCTGGTGGAGCAGTTAAACTTGTAGATAGAATGGAGTTTAGTTTTAATAACTTCACTGCTGCAAAGGCATGGGATAAATAGTATGAAAGGTTTTAAAGAATATATGATGACAGCGATAACGGCACAAAAAACTAAGAAGTGTCCGCCTGGTTATAGATTTAGTAAAAAATTAAAAGTTTGTGTTCCAATAGGACAACAAAGAGTATACTATCCATTTTTTGGTTACAGAAATGGTGGTAATGGAAACAACAATCAAAATCAAAATGGAAATGGCTCAAATGGAAATGGTTCTAGTGGAAATGGTTCGAATGGAAATGGCGGTAACGGCGGTGGTAACGGCGGTAACGGCGGAAATGGAAATGGAAACGGATAATGAAAACATTTAAAGACTTATATGAAGATGTTAGAAAAATGCCAGATGGTGGTTATGGTGTTTATGCAGATGTATTTAAGAAAGGTAAACGAGTAATGACACCTGGTGGTAAACATGCAAAGGAACTAAAAAAAGTTTACAAAAATAAAAAAGATGCAAATGATTACATGGCTGCAATCATGATAGCAAAAGGTGGTGGATAATGAAAACATTTAAAGATTTATATAACAGTCTTTGGGCTAATATACACAAAAAGAGACAGAGAATCAAGAGAGGCTCTGGTGAGAGAATGAGAAAGAAAGGTGAGAAAGGAGCTCCAACAGCTGCACAAATGAAAAGGGCAAAAGAGGGATGAAAAGATTTATAGATTTACAAGAAGCACCTAAAACAGTTGCATTTACTTTTGGTAGATTCAATCCACCTACGATTGGTCACGAAAAATTATGTGATGCTGTAAGAAGAGCAAATCCTAGTGATTATAAAATTTATGCTTCTCAATCGCAAAATCCTAAAAAAGACCCATTACAATATGTAAAGAAAATTGCATACATGAGACAGTCTTTTCCTAAACATAAAAGAAATATTGTAGTATCAAAAGCAAGAAATGTTTTTGAGATATTAGTTGAACTAAACAACTATGAAAATCTGATTATGGTAGTAGGTTCTGATAGAGTAAAAGAATTTGACATGTTGATTAAAAAATATAATGGAGTTGCATCAAGACATGGTTTTTATGAATTCAAAAATGTGGAAGTGTTAAGTGCTGGAGAAAGAGACCCAGATGCTGAAGGTGTGACAGGAATGTCTGCTTCTAAAATGAGAGCAGCAGCTGCTAATAGTGACTTTGATTCATTTAAACAAGGAACACCACTTAACGATGCACAGGCTAAAAAATTATATTTTGATGTTCGTAAATCTATGGGCATCAGAGAAGAATTAGATTTATCTGATTTTGAAGTATTAAGAGATTTGTATCTATCAGAACAAATATGGAATATTGGTGATTTAATTATTACAGATGAGGGTTGTGGTGAAATCATTCGTAGAGGAACAAACTATGTTAGTATTATAGATGAAGACAATAAAGTAAGAAAAATATGGTTACATGATATTCAAATGGATGAAAAACAAAAAGTAAGACAGGATAAAGATATTAAAGATAAACCTGGTACACAACCTGCTAAATATTATGGAAGTAAAATAGCAAAATCTACGAAACAAAAAAGAGCAGCACAGTTTGCCAAACAGACTAAAATGGATGATGATGACCCAGCTGCATATAAACCAGCACCAGGCGATGCAACAGGAAAAACAAAACCATCAAAACATACTAAGAAGTTTAAACAGATGTTTGGTGATGAAAAAAATCCTAGAATACCTAGAAAGAAAGGACAACCAGCTAAAAGTAAAAAACATTCAGACTTATATACAGATGAAGACCCTGTAGGAACAATACATGGTTTAGGATTTAAAGATGTAGAAACTGCAAGGGCAAGTGTTAAGAAAATAGAAAACTCTGACAGAACACACGCACACAAAATACAGGCAGCAGTTGCTATGGAACAAAGAGCAAAAGAAATGGGTAAGAAGGCAGAGGCTGCCATCTATCGTACATACATTGAAAAGATGAAAAAGAAAACTAAAAGAATGAGAGAGTTTACAGAGTTTATGTACGAGAAGGCACCTGATACACAAGATGCTATGAAAAGATACAAAGCTGGTAAAGCAGGATTCACAGATATTGCTCATCTCAAAGCAAAAGGATTAATTAAGAGAGCCGATGGTACAAAAAGAAAATCTGAAATGAATGAGGAGTTTAAATTTTACCCAGAAGATTTACATGAGTATATTCAGATACCAGATTTTCCTAGAGATGATATGCAGAAAGAAATGGCAATAGTTAGAAAATATATTTCTGAAAGAACAGATGAGGATGTAGAAAGTATTGCAAATAATGATGAAGATTCCTTTTACTCAATTAAAGAATATTTGAAAAAAATTAAAGTTGCCTTTCACGAAAATGAATTAAGAGACATTGTTAAACAAGCAGTTCCTACAATCAGACATTTTAAAAATAAATTTAATCGAAAGAGACCTTTTGAGATAGATGGTAATTTAGATGTGTTAGGAAGCAAGACAAATAAAACTAGGTCATATCCTAGTGGACATTCAACACAATCTATGATTATAGGTTTGTATGCATCAGAGAAGTTCCCAGAACACAGAGATGGTATTATGCAGGCTGCAAAAGAAGTTGGTCTGGGTAGAGTAAAAGCTGGATTCCATTTTCTATCAGACCATGTAGCTGGTCAGATGTTAGGAACAAAAATGTTTGAGATGATGAACAAAGAGGACTATGGAAAAGCCATGAAAGAATACTATGAGATAGGAACAGATAATTATGTAAACTATCTAAAAGATATTACACCAGGTGAGGAGAAACAAGCGGAGTATGAACAAATAGTAGATAAACCACAACTCAATGAATTTGGTGAGGTTGATGAAGATGCTGAGTATCAAGGAAGAAAAGTTAAACTAAATAATCCTACACGCGGCGATGTGAAAAAGTATAAAGTTTATGTAAAGAATGAAAAAGGAAATGTAGTCAAAGTAGAGTTTGGTGACCCTAATATGGAAATCAAACGAGATGACCCAGCGAGAAGAAAATCATTTAGAGCAAGACATAATTGTGATAACCCAGGCCCGAAATATAAGGCTAGATATTGGTCTTGTAAGTTTTGGGAGAAAGGAAAGTCTGTGACAGACTTAATGAAAGGATAAATACTACTATGGATGAATTGAACGAAAAAATAGAGGGTTTAGTTAAGAAAGCTGAGAAGTCAGGAATGCCATATGGTATACTCAAAAAAGTATATGATAGAGGTATGGCTGCATGGAGAACAGGACATAGACCAGGCACAACCCCACAACAATGGGCGTTTGCTAGAGTAAATTCATTCGTTACAAAATCCTCAGGTACATGGGGTGGTGCAGATAAAGATTTAGCAAAAAAAGTCAGAGGTGAAGAAGTGGAAAAAAGAAAAACTGCAAAAGATATGATAGGACAAGTCAAAGAAAAACTTGGTAAGGATGCTGATGCTGGGGATTTTATAAAAGATTTCAGAAAATCAAAAGCACCACAATTTAAAGGAAAGTCAGATAAGAAGATACAGAAGATGGCAATCGCAGCATATCTAGATTCTAAAGAGGAAGAGGTAGAGGAATCACTTGTCAAAGAATCAGGTCACGAAGATGTGGCATCTATGAAAACACAAGTACAGATTGCTATGGATGCATTACAAAAAATGAATATGGAATTGGGAAAATTAAGTGATGAAGATAATCTTCCTACTTGGTGGACAAACAAAGTTTCAACAGCAGTGAGTAAACTAGATGGGATGGCTGACTACATTGATGCGAAACACGACCAGGGGCAAAGAATGAATGAAGATAATATAACAGAACAGTTTGTACACACAGTAAGATTCGAAAAAGAAGGTATGAGATTTGCCGTTCCATTTTACGATAAACAAAAGGCACTATCAGGTAAAAAGACACTTCAAAAATCACAAGGAGTTAGTAATATTAGTATAACAAAAGATTTACTAAAACCAGGTATTAAACTAGCAGGAGAAGGTAAGATTGTAAAAGAAAGTAAAATGGGTGAACTATTCTTAGATATGCAAATGGATGCACAAGAAATGTCTGAAAGAGATTTTATTAAAACATACTCTAGACAAGGATTTCAAGCCGCAGAACTTAAAAGATTATTTAAACAATTTAATGAGGAAGTAGAACATAGGATGGTCAAAGCAGCTGCACTTGCAACATCAGTATGGGCAGAGAAAAGACATGTAGACCCTGCTGACATAGATGTAAAAGCAACTGCTGCAGACAGAAAGGCTGCAGATAAAAATATCATAATTCAGTTAAGAAGAGCTCAAGACATGGTGAAACAGACTGGTAGACAAGACCAGACAGGTATCGAATTTTTGGATAAGAAGAAACAAAAAGTTGATTCAAAAGTTATAAATAAAGCATTAGATATGTTCGATAGAATGAAACCTAACGATAAACAAAAAATGCAACAATCAATCGGTAAGTCATATAGAGATTTACTCAAAACTGTACAAAGAGGACGCGTATAATGAAATACTTAGAAACAAAAGAAGGCAGTCTTGAAGAAGCAATCTCTCAGGCTATCAACGAAAAAAAATTAGACCCAGTCGGTAAAGAAGATGGTGATATTGACAATGACGGAGATAAAGATGCTTCTGATAGATATCTTGCTAAAAGAAGAAAAGCCATCACTAAAGCTATAAAAAAACAAGACCAGAAAGAAGAGTTAGATAAAGATGATGAAAAGACAGTTCAAAAAATAGCAGATAAATTAAAGAAGGCAAGTAAGAAACATGCGAATCAAGCTAAAAGTTTAGAAAAAGATTTACAAGATGATGTAGATAAAACTCTTGATACAATTCAACAAGCAAATGAATCTAAACAAAAATCTATGAGAAGTATTCTTGCTGATATATGGAAAGTAAATGAGGGTAAAAATCCTTTTAAAAAAGATGAGGGATTTGCTAGTGACGCTCAAAGAAGAGCTGCATTTGCAAGTGGATACAAAGAAAAAGGAAAAAAGAAAAAAGAAGAAGTTGAAGACCCAATCAAGAAAACATTGACAGGTAAAAAACCTACTAAAGTTGAAGTTGAACCTAAGATAAAATGAATGAAAGATGTAAGAGAACTTTTAAAGGTAAATGAAGAAAAGTTACCTAGAATCTACTGTGATATGGACCAAGTTCTCTGTGCGTTGTTAAGGACAGCAAATCAAATAACAGGTCAAGATTTTTCTAAAATGAATAAAGATACCCGTTGGAAGATTATATCCAATGTAAAGGGATTTTGGGAGAACTTACCATGGATGCCAGGGGCAAAAAGACTGTATCAAAGGATTGCAAAATATGACCCCTATATATTGTCAGCTTATCCTGAAAAAGATGTCAATGCTAGAGGGGGTAAAGTTAAGTGGGTTTTGAAGAATACTAGGATTCCAAAGTCACGAATACTAGTCGTAAAAAGGGCTGAAAAACAACGATATGCCACCCATAATGGAGAGTTTTCTGTTCTGATAGATGATTATATCAAGAACATAAAAGAGTGGGAAAATAAGGGCGGTGTTGGAATACATCATACTGATGTAAGTCGGACACTAAAGGAACTCTCAAATTTAGGGTACAAATAATTATAAATACAGATAACAACGAATTGTTATAAAAAAATATATTTTTTAGGAGTAATTAAAATGGCACTATGGGGAAAATCAACAACTGCCGAAGGTAGACCAAAGTGGTTACCAGTAGATTCTAATGCCGTAGGTAGCTCAGGTGCTAGAGAGCACTGTATCGCTCAACCTGGTGGATGGGCTCTAAAATCTGGTTTAGCTGCCTCAGGTAATGACAATACGGCTGCAGACCCAGAAATAATAGTTTGTATTAGTAACTTATCTAATGTTTTTGGAAACGCAAATATTTTAAGTATAGACTTTACAGCTGGAGAGTATGCTGATGCATCTGACTTCACAGTTACTTTAACTTTTGATGAAGAAATCACAGTAACATCTGCTGCTGCTACATCTAACCAAACAATAACAAACAAAATGTATCTATTATTAGATAGACTAGGTGCAACTGATATGGCGTCTGATAACACAATCGCTGCTCAATACTCATCTGGTTCTGGTACTAACCAACTATCATTCGTAGGTAGACTACAATCAGCTGATGCTGGATTTATTGGTTGGTCAAATACAATGGTTAACTTTAATGGTACATCTGCTGCTGTTGATAATGACGGACATGATATTCGTACATTTAGATTAAACAGTTCAGATGGTTCATCTGATTCAAATGACAGAATCATATTAGACGGAACAGATGGTTCAGCAACAAATGCTGGAGATGGTCTAATGTTAGAACAAATTAACATCGCATTAGAGGGTGTTGATTCTGCAACTGATGTTCGTTCTGAAACTAAAACAGGTGATGATTCAGAAGTGGTAATGTTACTTGAAAATGGAACACAAGAAACAGGCGAAGATAAACTTATTCTTAATGGAACAGATGGTTCATCTACAAATGCTAATGACAATGTTCTTGTTGAAGACTTTACAGGAAATGTTTCATGTTATACACAAACAGGTTCTTCTACAGGAAGTGCTTTAGTGTTTAATGGTGTAACAACCACATAATAAGATATTATCGAGGGAACTTAGCTTCCCTCAAATATCTTGTATAAATAGTTTAAAATTTGGAGTATATTATGACTGAAATTGACAAAGATAATTTAGAAGAAAAGATTAAAATTCTAGATGAAGACATACAGAAAGTTAATGAACTGTTAGTCAAACTAGAAAAAGATAAGATAAACGCACTTGCGACAATGAATGCTTTACAAGGAGCAAAGTCTCAGTGCCAAACTTTAATAAAAGAATTACATAATGATGAAGACCAGTCATCTGGTTCTAGTGATGATAGTTAAATGCTATCAGTAACATTCCCCTAATACATATGGGGTTTATATAAACGAGACATTAGTCTCACAACAGGAGAAGCCAAATGGCAGATAAGAAGATAACAGCTCTGACTGATTTAAGTACAGGAATAGCTGGTGCTGACTTGATTCATGTTGTAGATGACCCTACAGGTACACCTATCAACAAGAAAGTGTCAGTCACAAACTTTGTAAACAACCTACCTTCATTTATCGGTTTCAGTAACTCTACAGAAGATATTTCTTCTGCTACTCAAACCGCTATCTCAGTTGCAACAGCTATTACATTCCTTGAAACAACAGGAACTAATGCTGCTACATCACTAGCTGATGGTACAGTTGTTGGTCAAATCAAAATTATCGTTCATGACACAGCAGGTGGTACATCTGAAATGACACCTGATGATGCTCTTGGATGGATTGATGCTGACTTCGCTACTGTTGGTGACACACTAACACTTATGTGGACAGGAACAAAATGGGTATGCTTAGCATCTCACGCTGCTGCTGCTGATACAGGTGTTTGTGAGGTAACAGCTACTGACTAATAGTCAATAACTTACCGCACCATAACAGTGCACAGGAATTTGGGGGGATGAACTTCCCCCCAAGTTTTAATTAAGGAAAGAATTATGAAAACATTTAAAAAATTTTTAAACGAGGCAAGTGGATTTCCAACAGGACCTGTTGGTGAAAATCCTAATAACTTAGCGGGTGAAGTTACAGATACTCTGGGAACAGATATGTCTAATCCTGCAAACTTAAAGAGAATAAATGCTATCATAGGTGCTATTGCAAACATGGAATACTTGATACCTGAACATGCAGTTGAAAGACTAAGAAATTCTTTAGATAAAATTCATTTAACATTTCCTAAAGTTCCTGCTATGGAAGGCAAAAGTGGTTCCTTTGATTTACCATTAACATTGTTTGGTGGAAGATTTGGAAAAACAGGAACAGAAGCACCTGATGAAATTACAAATGATGATGGCATATCTCACATGGTAGAGGGTGGACTATCACTTAAACTAAGATATGAAATGATGCCTAATAACAACTCTTGTAAAATCTTTGCTAAAATTGAGTAATTAAAAATGTATGAGAAGATAACACCTCAAAATGTTATCATGTACGCAATAAAAAATTACGATAACCCACAATGCGAAGGTGAGAAAGAATTTGAGGATGATTTAAAAAGATTTAAGTATATTAAGAGACTTCTTAGAAGATACTATGAGACTGGTGTTTTAAAGGAGAGATTACTATTGAATCATCTTATTGTCTTAAACAATGTATTTAGCCCAGAGGCGGCTACAACACTACTTCTATATAAAATACAACCAGCATACTGGCCAGCGCTTAAATCCTTTTTAATTTTCCTAAATACTATAAAACATGATGAATTAGAAGAGATAAGTGCAGACACAGAAGTATTAGAAATATTAGGAAAGATATAATGGGTAGAGCAATAGATTTATTTGTAACATATAGATTCCTTAAATTATTGACCACTCCGTTCAATAAAACAGAGGCATTTAAATTAGGAATCATAGACAAGGATGGCCACAGAATATTAAAACCAAAATCTACAAAACCTGAGGTAGAGATAGCCACTACTGCTCAAAAGAATGCATATACCATTTTACACAAACTAGTTTTCAACATCAAAAAACTATTCAACAAAGTACCAGGTCTCAAAACTAAAGTAGGAACATATGCAGCTGCACTATTCTTACTCAAAGATACATTTAAGGAATCTGTTGATGACCCAGATGTATTTGAAAAAGAATTCATAAAATTTCTTAAAGAAAATGACATAGAGTTTGATAGTGAAATATCAGAAGAAGTCATAGGATTTGGAGAAGTTTTACCTAAAGGAAACTATGTGCTAGTCAATGATATACTAAATAAAGAAGATGAAGAGATTGCAGCATCCAAGGGTGATTTAGTTATGACTTTTGAAGATGAGGCTGCAGCAGACACTATATTAGGAGTGGATATATTCCCTGTAATACATGTCGCATCAAAAGAAAAGATATTTGTATCTCTAGATGATATAGAGGAAGTAGAAGATGACAGCTAAATGGAAACAGATTCAAACTTATCATGATAGTAAAACTATGCATGAGAGTAAGTTTAATATAACAAAAAAACAAGCAAAGATGATTCTTGACTTGAAAAAAGATGAACTTAAAAAAATGAGATTTCTTGCTATGTTAGATATTGACAAAGATGAAGTTAAACAATTAGCAAAGAAAGACCCATCTATCGTTAGAGCAATAGGTAGACAAGGTGGTAGTTTTAGAACATCACTTGTTAGAAAAAGAGCTAATGAAGATGCACCAACAGTACATACAGGCCCTGCAATAGCGGGAACAGGTGATGATTCATCTGTCGTAGTTGTTAGAAAGAAAAAGAAAAAGAAAACAAATGTTCTTATAGGTGGAGATAAACCACTATCAAGATTAGACGGAAGAACTAAGGCCTATAAAATACACGCACAAAGATTACAATCACAAAGAGAAAGAAGACAAAAACTAAGAGATTCTAGGTCTAATAAATTTACAAAAGGATTAAAAGAAAAATTTAGTGATTTCTCTAGAGAAGAATTTATTGTAGAAGACAATGTGGCAATACTTAGAAAAATTGTTAAGGACAAAAGGAACATGCCTATAAAACTTAAAGATGGTCAAATGAAAGTAGATTTGTTTACTGCCAGTGCCTTTGTTCAAACACTAGACAATAAAAAAATAAAACCAGATACTAAAAAGAAATTAGAATTTTTAATTAACAAAGGTTCAAAATCACAATTTTTAAGAACAGTAAATGCTGTTTTTAAATAGGATTCAATCATGAAAACTTTCAGAATGTTCACAGAAGATTACATGGATTCATACGCACTACACAGGACTAGTACAGGCCCTGGTATTAACGCATATGTTCCTACCGCTGACTTGAATTTGAGAGCACAGAAAAAAATCAAGGGGGGCAAAGGGAACTCAATGAAAGAAAAAACAAATTTACAAACAACGCCAGTTAATGCCATAAACTTTATACTTGATGATATTAGGCGTGTCGCTGTAAAAGAACTTCAAGGTGGTAAAACCACATTGACAAACAGAATTGCTAAACTAGTAGGACAGAGTGTAGAAATTAAACCAGGCTCAGGTCGTGCTAGTCAAGTAATAATAAAGAAATAGAGAGGAGATAATATATGTTAAGTATGTTAATAGAATCAATAAAAGAAAAGCTAGGTGAGTTATCATCTTGGTCTGGTGGCGCTTTTATTGGAACAGGGGTACTAATTTTACTTGGTAGTCCTATACTTCATTTAGTAGCATATGCTGCTATCATTTATGGTATATATTTAATTTTTAAAAAAGGTTAGTGAATTATGTTTGGTAGTGTTAGAGTGATAATCATGGCAGTAGTATTCATTGGCATCTCAGGTGTTGGTGTATATGTCATGAAACTTCGCTCTGACAATGCCATTTTACAAGCCAATCAAATTCAATTAGAACTTTCAATCGAATCACAAAAACAAGTGATTCAAAAACAAAAAGAAGACTTTGGTAAAATTCTTGAAGCAAACAAGAAGATGAATAAATTAGTAAGTAATTTACAAAAAGATATTGATGCTTTAGATAAAAGATTTAACAAAGGGGCAAGAGACTTTGGTAAACTTGCAAAAGAAAAACCAAAACTCATAGAAAAAATAGTTAATAGAGGTAGTGAAAGAGCGACAAGATGTGTTGAGATTGCTGGTGGTTCACCTTTAACAGAAAAGGAATTACTTGCAACAAAGAAAAGTGAAATCAATACAGAGTGTCCTAGTATAGCTAATCCAAATTATGAACCTTATTAGTGGAATATTAATTGTTGGTGTTTTAACAATGTCTGGTTGTAGTTCAATCAAACAATTAGATATCTTTACTATGGAAGTAGAGAGAGAACCTCTTGCATTAGAAAAACCAGAGATTAAACAATTAGAAAAGTTAAAATGGATTATTATTACATCTAAAAATGCTGATGAAGTTTTTAAAAAAATGGAGGCTGAAGGTATCGACCCTGTCGTGTTTGGATTGAGTGATAATGACTTTCAGTTACTTGCTAAAAACTTTGCACAGATAAGAGCTCACATGATGAAACTGAATGTTATGATAGATGAATACAAGGATTATTACGAATCAGATGTTATAAATAATAAAGAATTAACAGAGGATAAAAAGTAATGGGTTCATTTAATGGGTTTTTAGATGCAAAATTTATACCACCAAGAAATTGGTCACTAGATACTTCACTTAAATTTAAATCTAAATTATTATCTAAAGGTGATAGAGAGTTATTAGTTGAGTGTGGAATACAAGTTACAAAAACGACAAACACTATTACAGTTCCAAAAGGATATGTAACAGACTTGGCGTCTGTTCCTAGAATCTGTTGGTCATTTATTGCACCTTTTGATGTTGCAAGAGCAGCAGTAGTTCATGATATCATGTATGAAAAAATAAATGGTGCATTTAAAAAAGGAATTATTGAATCCAAAAAAGAGAGAGAGATATACAGGAAGATAGCTGACAAGATGTTTTTAGAAGGCATGGAAGCAGCAGAACCACCTGTATCAAAAGTAAAAATTAAATCTGCATATTGGGCAGTCAGAATGTTTGGTCGTTGGGCTATTAATAGTTCTGAACCTAGAAAGGGAATATAAAATGTGGGAAACGATTGAGAGAATGGCGGATGACCGCTTATGGATTTACACAGGTATCGCTGGAGCACTACTTGGTGCTGCATTTCTAGCATATTTCAAAGACACAAGATTAGGATTATGGATGTATTCCAAGTTTGATTCTATGTTAGATTTTTTAGTTGAGAGGTGGGGTTGGACTTGGTTCAAACAAGATGAAAATGCTTGGCGCAAAAGATATCCAAAAATTGTAAAAAAAATTGATGAGTTAGAACAAGAAATAAAATCTATTAAAAGGAAGATAGGATAATGCCAGTAACAGACATAGAATTAGATGTAGAGCTTCTCAAAAAAGAAGTGGATGACATGAAAAAAATCCATGGTCGTTTGGATACTGCTATCACAAAAATAACAGATGTATCTAACTGTATTAATCGTATGTTGGCAGTCCATGAAGAAAAGATATCTCAACAAGAGGAAATACAGATTAGACAGGCTACAGAGTTCTCAAATGATGTAAAAGAGTTACATTCTAGAATCACTACAAGTACGAAAGAGATGACAGAGTTAATGACTAAACAACACTATGAGGCAGATGCTGAAATGAGAAGATTAAGAATAGATATTACAGAAAGAGTGGGAACACTTGAAAAATGGAAATATCTTGTTATTGGAGGTTCAATAGTTGTAGGATTTGCACTAAATGCCTACATGAGATATATGATGTAAACCCTTGACATTTTACGATTCAACCTGTTAGTATAGCACCATGTATTATATTGACCAAAAGTATCTACTTTTATTATCATCTCAATTAAAACAATTCAAGAAAAAGAATGACGGACTGTATAATTTTCGTTGTCCTTATTGTGGCGATTCTAAAAAATCTGAAACAAAAGCCAGAGGATTCATGTTTCGTAAAGAAAATTCCATGATATATAAATGTCATAATTGTGGAGTTGGAGCAAGTTTTAAGAATTTTGTAAAGCATGTAGATTCAAAAATTTATAATGAATATATACTTGAACGGTACAAGAAAAAAGAAGTTGAACCTGACATAAGTCAGTTTCGAAAACCTAAATTTTTGTTAGGAGATTCACCATTAAAGTCTCTTATCAAAGTATCAACATTGGAGCACAATCACCCTGTAAAGAAATTTTTAGAGAACAGACAAATACCAAGTCATTCTCATCATGAACTATTTCTTGCTCCAAAGTTTTTTGAATGGGTTAATAGTTTAGTGCCTAATAAGTTTCCTAGTTTAGATGGTGACCATCCTAGATTAGTGATACCATTTTTTGATGAACGAGATAAGATGTTTGCTTTTCAAGGAAGAGCATTTGGAAAAGAAAATCCAAAATATATAACCATCGTTCTTGATTCTGATAGAGATAAAATTTATGGTCTTAACAGAGTAGATTGGAATAAAAAAGTTTATGTTGTTGAAGGCCCGATTGATAGTTTGTTTTTAGATAACTGTATTGCAACTGCTCAATCAGATTTAAGAGTTGGTAAAAAAGATAGTGTGATTCTTATACCTGATAACGAACCTCGTAATAAAGAAATTGTAAAACAGATAGAAAGATTTATTAGTGATGGTTACTCGGTTGTGTTGTGGCCTGAGTATGTGAAAGAAAAAGATATTAATGACATGATACTCTCTGGTAAAAGTAAATCAGAGATACAAAAAATTATAAACGAAAATGTGTATTCAGGAATCAAAGCTAAAACACAATTCGTATTTTGGAAAAAGGTAGAATTAAAAAATGAAAAAAACTTATCTAGGAATCAGTATAGACACAGATAAAGACAAACTACTATCAGAACAAGCAGAAAAATTATTAAAAGATTATTATTGTAAAGACGGAGAGGATTCACCACAAATGGCTTTTGCTCGTGCAGCCAAAGCATACTGTTATGGAGACATAAAACTTGCTCAAAGAATTTATAATTACGCTTCTAATAAATGGTTCATGTTTGCTTCACCTGTGTTATCAAACGCACCAAAATTATATGAGAAAGTAAAGGCCTTACCTATATCATGTTTTTTATCTTATGTGCCAGACACACTTGAAGGTCTAATTGACCATACATCAGAGTTAAGATGGTTATCAGTAAAAGGTGGAGGTGTTGGTGGACATTGGTCAGATGTTCGTTCAGTATCAGACATAGCTCCAGGCCCTGTTCCATTTCTACACACAGTCGATGCAGATATGACTGCCTACAGACAAGGAAAGACTAGAAAGGGTTCATACGCCGCCTATATGGATGTCTCACACCCCGATATTTTAGAGTTTTTAACTATTCGTATACCAACAGGGGATGTAGGTAGAAAGTGTCTTAACATGCACCACGCAGTGAATGTGACAGATGATTTTATGACTGCAGTAGAGGATGATGAGGAGTGGAGTTTACTAGACCCAAATGATGGCACAGTCAGAGAAAAACATAGTGCTCGTAAAATTTGGGAATCAATATTAGAAACAAGATTTAGAACAGGTGAACCTTATATTAATTTTATAGATACAGCAAATCGTTATTTACCAAAACCAATGAAACGAAAAGGATTAAAAATTCATGGGTCAAATTTATGTAATGAGATTCATCTTCCTACAAGTGAAGATAGAACAGCAGTCTGTTGTTTATCATCTTTAAATTTAGAATTGTATGATGAATGGAAAGATACAAATGTTGTAAAAGATTTAATTACATTTCTAGACAATGTATTACAATTTTTTATAGACCATGCACCAGACTATATTAGTCGTGCAAGATATTCTGCACAACAAGAGAGGTCATTAGGATTAGGTGCCATGGGATTACACTCTTTATATCAAAAACACAGAATGCCATTTGATTCACTTAGAGCAAAAACATTGAATGGAGAAATATTTAAAAAAATAAAAGATGATGCAGTAGAACAAACTAAGACACTTGCAAAAGAAAAAGGTGAGTGCCCAGACATGAAAGGTTCTGGTAGAAGAAATTCACATCTACTTGCTATTGCACCAAATGCAAATAGTTCTATGATTACAGGTTGTTCACCATCTATTGAACCTCACAAGGCAAACGCATATACACATAGAACAAGAGCAGGGTCACATCTAATACAAAACAAATATCTAAAAGAAGAGTTAAAAAAGATAAATATGGACACACCAGAAGTATGGACTTCAATCATTACAAATGGTGGCTCGGTTCAGCATTTAGATTTTATAAATGATAGTATCAAAGAAGTTTTTAAAACTGCAATAGAGATAGACCAGAGAGAAATAATAACACAAGGTGGTGACAGACAACAATATTTATGTCAAGGTCAATCACTTAACATATTCTTTCCAGCAGGAGCTTCAAGAAAATATTTACATGATGTACACTTTCAAGCATGGAGAAAGGAGTGCAAGGGATTATATTATCTAAGAACAGAAACATCTCATAGAGCTGAGAATGTTGCTGAAAAAGTTAAATTAAATAAATTAAAAGATTACTCAGAAGATTCACAGTCAGAAGAAGATTGTGAAGCTTGTCAAGGTTAGGAGAGAATAATGGAAGTACAAGTATACACCAAAACAGATTGCCCATTTTGTGTTCAAGCGAAACAATGGTTTAAAGAATTTAATATAGATATCATAGAACATAATTTAGATAACGAAGAAGAAAGATTATCATTCTTTCAAAGAATAAACCATAATCAAGAACAGTTAGGAATTAAACTTCCGCAAATAAATACAGTTCCACAAATTTTTATAGATGGTAATCGTGTTGGTGGATATGCAGAGTTACTTAAAAAACAAGAAACAATTTTAAAACACAGAGGCGGTTCTCTTACTAAACTTTCAGAAACTTACAAACCATTTTACTATCCTTGGGCTGTTGATTTAACAGTAAGACATGAAAAGGCACATTGGATTGAGGAAGAAGTTGATTTATCAGAAGATGTTACTGATTGGAAAATGAATAAAGTTAGTTCTGTAGAGAAAGAATATATCACAAACATACTTAGATTATTTACTCAATCAGATGTTGCAGTAGGTCAAAATTACTATGACCAATTTATTCCTAAATTTAAAAACAATGAAGTTAGAAACATGTTAGGTTCTTTTGCAAACAGAGAAGGTGTTCATCAAAGAGCTTATGCATTATTAAATGATACTCTAGGATTACCTGATAGTGAATACCATGCATTTTTAGAATACAAAGAGATGGCAAACAAAATTGAATACATGCAGAAGTCTGATGTAACAAATCATAGAGGACTTGCACTTGCATTGGCAAAATCTGTATTTAATGAAGGTGTTGCTTTATTTGCATCATTTGTTATGTTACTGAACTTTCAAAGATATGGAAAGATGAAAGGAATGGGTAAAGTCGTAGAATGGTCTATTCGTGATGAATCTATGCATGTTGAAGGTAATTCATCACTATTCAAATCATTCTGTGCAGAACATCCTAAACTTATAGATGATAATTTTAAAAAAGAAATATACACAATGGCAACACAGATAGTTAAGTTAGAAGATAAATTTATTGACTTAGCTTATAACCTTGGTGAGATAGAGGGTTTATCATCTGAGGAAGTTAAAAAATATATCAGATATATAACAGATAGAAGATTATTACAACTAGGATTGAAAACATCTTTTAAAGTAAAAGATAACCCATTACCATGGTTGGAGTGGATATTGAATGGTGCAGACCATACAAACTTTTTTGAGAATCGTGTAACTGAATATGAAGTTGCAGGACTATCAGGTTCTTGGAATACTGCATATACACATTAAGGAAAAGTATGGTGATAAAAGAAATAGTATGTGATTCATGCGAGGCTTCATTTACAATAGAATATGAAATGTTAGGACACCAATACAAAGTAAAGGTATGTCCATTTTGTGGCTCAGAATTAGATGAAGAACTTTTGCATGAATTTGAAGTGAATGATAATGATGACCCCTACGAAATTTAAACCAATAATATTAAAAAATGTATGTTCAAAAACATATCTAGATGTTTTTATGCATATGATACCTAGTGTTGAATTATGGGAAAACAAAGAAGAACACAATGTTAATTACAAAAAAATTAATTTAGTAAAATTAAATATTGTAACACACGGTAAATTTGATAACCCAATGTTAGGTGGTATTGCGATAGGATTATTATCACAAATATATGATGCAGGTGGAAAAGATTACATCACACCAGAAATGCATTTCTGTGCAATAAGTCAAAAAGATAATTCAACACCAACAAACTTTCATACTGATGATTGGGGTAAAGGTAAACTAAAAGTTTTAGGGATACTAAACTCTGATTGGAGCAGTGAAAAAGATGGTGGTGGTTTTATATGTGATGGCGTTCCTTACAAATTAGAACCAACGGACTTCTTAATTTTTGATTCAAATCAAACGCATTCAAACAATATTATAACAAGTGATAAAAAGAGGATTGCAATAGACTTTATGTTAAGTGCAAAATAAATTATGAAAACATCAAGTGCAAAAGCAAAAGGTAGAAAACTACAACAATGGATGAGAAATCTATTGATAGAAAAATTAGATGTTCACCCAGAGGACATTGAATCAAGAAGTATGGGTGCTGGTGGTGAAGATTTAATTATGGCAAGAGCTGCTAGAGAAAAGTTTCCATTATCAATCGAATGTAAAAATCAAGAAAAAGTAAATGTGTGGGAATCATATAAACAAGCAGAAGAAAATTCTAAAGACTATGAACCTGTGGTTGTAATTAAAAGAAACAATGCAAAACCATTGGTTGTCGTAGATGCTGAATATTTTGTTTCTTTGTTTGATAAATAATATAGTTATGGTAGAATTTGTTTTAGTAGCAGTCTTACATTTAAGTGGTGATGAATTAGGGCCAGAGATGGTTATAGACTTTTACCCAACAATACAAGAGTGTATAGTACAAGCAGATGACGCTCAACACATTGTTAATGAAATACAATCACAATGGTATGGCTTTATGAAAGAAGAGCGTTCACATGGAAATATGGTGCCACCCATTGTATCAATAGGTATGTTTTGTAAACCACTAAAAGAAGCACATGGAGATGAAGCATGAATGCATTTTTAAAAATATTATTTGAATTTGGATTACCTATTTTTGCTGCCACAGTAATGGGATTTTTTATATATTTAATTATCAAATATATTTTAGAATCTGTTGTTGGTCAAGTAAAAGGTATGCACGGTATTATTATGGCACTTGATAATAGAGTAAAAGCAATGAACAATGATATGATAAAATTAGATTTACTTATATCACATTCTTTAAATCTAAAACCAGATGAAGATAGAATTGCTAGAGCAGATGGTAAAAAAGATGCCAGGCGTGATTAATGAAAACTAGCACAATTATAGAAATCATAAATCAATATGGATTTGCAACTATAGCTGCAGTTGGTATGGGTTGGTTTATATATTTTATCTACAAATATGTAACAACACAAATTAAAAAGAAACTTGGTGAAATGCATGTAGTCTTAATCGCTCTGATAGACAGAGTAAGAATGTTAGATAATGATATTATAAGACTAAGAAGTAAAGTAAATACAGTGCTAGAATTGAGAGAAAAAGAGAAAAAAACCACACCTCGAAAGAGAAATACATAAGTCAATTATTATAAATACAAGTATGATGACACTAGAATTTAAAAAAATAGTGTTAGTATCCTTTCTATTATGCCTTTCCTTGATAAATACTAGCACGGCAAGTGAACTAACTCACAAATTTGGTAATCCGTCTTTTAGTAAAGAGGGATATTCTCAACATGTGCTGTCTGTAGAACAGTTACAATATACTAGAGAAAATGATAGAGTTAAAGACGCGAAATCTGCTTTATCTCAAGCAGAGAGAGATGAGAAAAATAAAACAATCAATAAATTTATTGCTAATGTAGAGAGCCGTATCTATGCTAACTTGTCTAAACAGTTAGTTGATAATATGTTTGGTGAGGGTTGTACAACCGATTGTGCAACAAGTGGAACAGCAGAAGTAGAAGGTTCTCAAATTTATTGGATAAAAGATACATCATCAGAGATGATAACTTTAACAATAACTGACCCAACAGGAACAGTATCAACATTAACTGTGCCAGTTGGAGATTTTATTTTTTAAAAAAATTATGTGGGCTTATGTATTAATATTTTTGGCAGGGATGTGTTTGTCTGGTTGTTCGACAACAATGGGAAGTTTTGTTGAGTATTCTGAAAAACCTTACACAGAATCTTCTAGGACAGGAGATTTATTAAGAGGGATACCTGACTTAGACCAAGAAAAAATAACCATTGCCATTTATGATTTTCCTGATAGAACAGGACAGAGAAAACCTAACACTAAGTTTTCTCAATTAAGTACGGCAGTAACACAAGGCCCAGAGGCGTATTTAATAGACGCTCTTAAAAAAGTAAGTGGTGGTGATTGGTTTATTGTTGTAGAAAGAAAAGGTTTACAGAACCTAGTTAGAGAGAGACAGCTAGTTAGGTCTACAAGATTAGAATATGATGGTGAACAAAAAGCAAACAATGTGTTAAAACCACTAATATTTGCTGGACTTATTATTGAAGGTGGTATTGTCAGTTACGATACTAATGTCGTAAGTGGCGGTGAAGGTGCAAGGGTATTCGGTATTGGGGCTTCCAAACAATATCGAACAGACCAAGTGGCAGTTGCCATGAGGGTAATAGCAGTACAAACAGGAGAGGTGTTGATGACAGTATCAGCAAACAAAACGATTGCAAGTTATCAGACTGGTGCTGATGTCTTTAGATTTTTTGATTTAAGAACTAAAGCTTTAGAAATAGAAAGTGGTGCAGCTGTAAATGAACCCATAGATTATGCTATCCGTTCTGCCATTGAATATGCAGTTTTGAAAATGGTTGAGAAAGGAGAAAAATTAGACTATTGGAAGTTCAAAAAATGGAGTGTAGAAGAATGAAAAAAATAATATCAATAATGATGTTGATGTTTATTTCGTTATCAGTATATGCTAATGACATTTATATAAACCAATCTGGTGCTACATTAGATTTAGACATTACACAAGATGGTCAGAATAACACAATAGGTAATTCTGGCACTGCTTCTAGTGTAATTGGTGCCACAACAAACTTGGCAATTACACAAGTTGGTGATAGTAATGTCATGACTTTTGATGTTAATGGTGCAACTTACACAGGTACATTCTCTGTAACAGGTGATAGTAACAATATAGACTTTAATTGTGATAGTGCTGGAAACAACAGTTCTTGTGGAACAGCTACAGCTTCTATCGTTTGGGTAGGTTCAACTAACGATATTGATGTGGATATTGGTGAAACAGCAGCAGCTACTAACGCAACAGTTTCTATTACTGGTGCAAGTGGTAGTGACAGTAATGTTGTATTAGCTACAATAGATGGTACCTCAGCAATACTAACATTATCAATCAACGGAGATACAAATAATTTCTTAGTTGATATAGATGGTGATGGTGATGTAAATGGTCATACATATGTCCACACACATACAGGTTCTATCGCTGATGTAGATATAACTCAAAGTGGTATCTATGATAACATGATAACATTGACAACATCTGGTGATAATCACGATATAGACATAACACAAACAGACTAATGAAAAAATTTTTTATTATGATGTTGTTGTTTAGCACTAATGTTTTTAGTGCAACTATTGGTGATGTTATATTACAGGAAGGTAGCGGTATCGTAGAGAGAAAAGATGGTGGTGAGTTTTCTAGTAAAATAGACTTAGACATCTTCTCTTATGATACCGTTAAAACAGGCAAAGGTAAAACTGCCATTGAGTTTGTTGATGATACTAGAGTGGATGTAACAGAACACTCTAAATTGTTAATTGATGAATTTGTATATGACCCAAATACAAAAACAGGTGCTTTGTCTTTGAAAGCATCTTTGGGCACGGTAAGATATGCCTCTGGTCAAATTGCAAAAAATTCAAAACAAAATGTAATAATAAAAACACCGACTGCAACAATCGGTGTTCGTGGAACAGACTTTTCAATGACTATAGATGAAACAGGTAGTTCTACAATTATATTATTACCATCATGTGATACAAGTGGTAATTGTTATGTTGGTGAAATTGATGTAACATCAGACGCTGGACAAGTTATCATGAATCAAGCATTTCAAGCAACAGTCGTAGAAACAGTATCTAGTAGACCCATGAAACCCGTAACATTAGACATAGATGAAAACTTAATTGGTAATTTATTAATCATATCAAAACCTAGAGAAATAGAAGAGCAACAAACTAAAGAAAGATATGCAATAATTGCAAATGCATTAGATTTAGATTTTTTAGAGTTTGAAGAGTTAGATGTAGATTACTTAGAAGAGGAGACTGAAAATTGGGCAACAGGATTAGACATAGATTTTCTAGAACAAAATTTTTTGGCAGACATACTTGAACAAATTAATAAACAACTTGCTTTACAAATGAGAAATGAATTCGATAAAGAAAAAACAAGGACAGAGGTTAGATTAGGTAAAGACCCTGAGACAGGTATTACTTTATTAGATGAAGACCCAGACTGGTTATGGAGTAGAGAAGACGCTGCTGGTAATAAAATCGAACTAAGACTAAACAAGGAGCATGGATACATCCTAAATATAACACAACAAGATTTTGAAATTATTGACTATGAAATAGGGGGTGTAGAAAATGATATCACAATTTATCAAGCTCAGTAGTTTACTACTACTGTTAAGTTTTTCAGTATATGCAAATGATGTAACTGTCACAGTTATTACATCAGAGGGTGGTACTTTTAATGTACTACAAGATGGTGAAGATAATGATGTTGATTTTGATATACAAAGTATGAATGGTTTTAATATTGATTTAGACCAGATAGGTGATAATAATGTTATTGATATAGATGTTGATGGTAGGACTAGTAATGGTTCTTCAATGACTATTAACCAAAGTGGTAATAACAAAAGTTTCTCAGGCAGTTATTATTGTGGTCATTCATCTTGTTCAATGACAGTTAATCAATGAAAAAATTCATAACTCATTGGACTTTTGCGTTCATAACTTTACTCACTTTAACTTTTATTGGTTTACAAGAACCTTATGTCAAAGAAATATTAAAGTTAAAATCATTTGATATTCTCATACAACAAGAAGAAAAAGAATTATCAAAAGATATTGGTATTGTTACGATTGATGAAAAGGCTATTGAGAAGTATGGACAGTGGCCTTGGTCAAGAGACAAAGTTGCAGAGATAATTTTAAAACTAAGACAGTCAGGTGCTGGTGTAATCATGTTACCTATACTATTTTCAGAAGAGGATAGATTTGGAACAGATAAATTTTTTTCAAGAGTATTAATTAACAATGGTGTGGTGATTGCACAAGTTGGCACATCACAAACTAATAAAAATTCTGTGCCAAGAGGAGTTGCAAAAATAGGTGACCCATTACCTTATCTTTTTGAGTGGGATGGTATATTAGGTCCCATACCAGAGTTAGGTAGTAGTGCTGATGGTGTTGGTGTAATTAATACTGCCCCTGAGATAGATGGTGTAGTAAGAAGAATACCACTAATCATGAGAATAGGAGAAGCAACATATCCTACCATGGCAGTAGAAGTCATTAGAGTTGCAACAGGTAATCCAAGTTATCAAGTCAAAGCAGGAGAGAGTGGAGTTCAAGCAGTAAGAGTACCAGGGTTTCCTATCATTAACACAGACCCAAATGCAAGAATATGGTTACATTGGAACAAACAGTTTGAAACTATTTCTGCCTCAGAGGATGATTTTTCAAAGTTCAATGCTCGTACCGTAATCATAGGAATGACTGCTGAGGGTTTAGGTGGAATTATTGCAACACCAGTCGGTGAACAATATGATTATGTTTTGTCAGCATCCACATTACAAACTATGATAGATGGTAAACAAATTAATCGTTATGATGTTAGTTCATTTTTAGAATTAGTTTTATCTTTTGTTTTAGGTGTTATGGTTATACTGATTACAAGATTCACACCTTATTGGTTTATTGGTTTGAGTATGTTGTCACTTTATGGTGTGAGTGTCTATGGTTCTTATTATTTATTTCACAACCATTTAATATTATCTGATGTTAGTTGGATAATTATTGTAATCACCATAGTTGGTATGCATAGTATTTTTAATAGATTTATTTTAGAGTTCAGATTAAAACAACAAATAAGAAAACAATTTGAAACTTATCTAGACCCAAGACAAGTTGCAGAGTTACAGAAAGACCCAAGTAAATTAAAACTAGGTGGTGAGAGAAGAGAGATGAGTTTTCTGTTTATGGATATTGTAGGGTTTACACCAATATCAGAATATTATAAAAACAAAGATGACCCAGAGGGATTAGTTGAAGTCATCAATGATTACCTAAATCGTATGACTAAGATTGTTTTGAAAAATGGTGGAACAGTTGATAAGTACATGGGTGATTGTATTATGGCGTTTTGGAATGCACCACTAGATTGTGAAGACCATGCAGAGATGGCTGTCAAGACTGCTATCGAGTGTGCAGAGGAAACAGAAAGACTAAAACAGAATTTTAAAGAGAGAGGATTACCAGATATCAATATAGGGTCTGGTGTCAATACAGGAACATGTATAGTTGGAAACATGGGTAGTGATACAAGATTTGATTATTCAGTCATTGGAGATGCAGTCAATTTAGCTGCCAGATTAGAAGCAGCAACCAGAAACTATAAAGATGAAAATGGTGGTATTGTATCTACCCTATATTCATCATATACTATGCAAAAATTGAACAATATAAAATCTATGAAAGTTGATGAAATCAAAGTCAAAGGAAAAGAAGAATTAATCACCATCTATAGACCTCTCTAAATGAGAATGATTCTCATTTACACCCCCCAAAAATAAGGGCAAAATAACCCTTGACAATACTTGTATGACCTGTCATAATGGTTACAGAATCATAAAAAGAGAGATAAAATATGAGTGAAATAATACAATTATCAATTCCACAAGAACCAGAAATAGATAGTGGAAATCTATTAGTAGATGATATAGAAACTATACCCTATAAAAATTGGATAGATTCTTATATTGACTATATTGACTTCAAATTTGAATTCAAATATAGATGGCCAAATGTATGGATGATTCTAAATGAGAATGATTCTCATTAACAACACCAAATTAACCCTTGACATGTCTTGTATGGATATGTTAAGATTGCCATGTAATTTAAATCAAGAGAGGTTGAAAATATGAAAGAGAGTATACGAAAAGAAATTATGAATATGGACTTATCAGAGTTAAATGGTCTGATAGATTTTATTCGTGATGTACAAGTGATGAACGCAAAGTCATCATTACAAGAAGGTCAGCAAGTGTATGTAGTTCAAAAGACTAAAAGAGAGTTGGGTACACTTATCAAAATTAAACAAAAAAGATGTACTGTCGATATAGGTGGTCGTAGATATTCTGTACCGATGGCTATGTTGGAGGCTGCATAATGGGACAAGTAAAAGATTACGCTATGGAACAAGCTGAAAATATTCTAAATGTTACTGCCATGAAGTTAGTTGGTGGTGACATATCAGAAGATGATGCATTAGAAATCTTAGATAAGAACATGGACAATCTAGACATTCTAGGATTCGAAAATAAATTTGATGCCATTCAGGCAGTTTATGATTTAACCACTTCAATCGTAGGGGGTCGAGTTTGAGAGGTAGTTCCACAAAACCAAGACAAAAGTTTCAAGTAAAAAGTTACGAAAAGAAAAAAAACTTCAAGAAAAAACCACAGGAAAAAGCAGGTGGTTTAGAGGTAATAGTTCACGGCGATGACATAAACAAAGCATTACGAATATTCAAAAAGAAAATTCTTAAAGCTGGTATTTTGAATCTTGCTCATGACAAGCAATTTTTTACGAAGAAAAGTGAAAAGAAAAGATTGGCCAAGTCAGCTGGAAGACAGAGATGGTTGAAGAAGTTAAGAGAAACACCAGGGCCACATCAAATGAAAAATAATTATCGAAGAAAAAAAGGACACTAAAATGGCAGACATAAAATTATTAAGACTTACCACTGGTGAGGATATTGTAGCAGAAGTAACATACTCTGATGATGAAACAACAACAATATCAAAACCATTTGTACTTATACCGATGGCTCAAAACCCTAGTGGTGGTTCAGAAACTAAATTATATTTTTCACCTTTTATACCATTCGCTGAGAATGATGAATTTACTATCAAAGAGGAAAACATAATAACAGTTAATGAACCTAAAAAAGAAATAACAGACAATTATTTACAATACACAGGTCAAATCGTACCAGTTGAGAAAAAGATTATATCATGACAGATGAGACAAAAGACAATATAATTATAGGCCCTTGGTCAGGTCATAATAAAGTTAATAGTGAAGATGCTGAAAATTGGGTAAAGAAAAAATATGACCGAGCATTAGAAAAAAATACCACTCAATTAGAAATGCAATCTAAGATACTTAAGGTTGATTCTATAACTGAAAATATTATGGTACAATTAATTCATACCTTATCAGAACAAGGTTATGAAATAGGAAAATCGGATTTTATTTTAGACATAGGTTTTTTATCAGAGGTAGTTAAGTCTGCTATGTTTAGACAAGAAAATTTACCACATATAATTCAAGGATTAGTTGATTCTCTAATGGTACCAGATAAGACTGAAAATCATGATGGTATTGATATGCACTATTCTAAGTTCGATAGTGGTTTATTAAAAGAGTTGGTAGAGATGGCAGAAGCTATATCAGAGGAGCAGACCGATGTTGAATTTTTACCAGATACAGAATTAGAGACTGACCCCGAAAAGATATCAAAGTGGAAAGATGAAAAAGAAAAAGGCTCTTTACATAATATGAGAACAGAAAAAATTCATGGTAAAGATGATGAAGATAATGACGGAAAAGAATTTTAAGAATTACAATAATGTAATCGCCGATATGACTATACGAGGCGTTAATTTAGTCAAATTAAATTTAATTTTCGAAAGGAGAAAATAACATGGGTAGAAAAGCACTATCAAAAACACAACGCGTATTAAATGCATTTGAATCAGGTAAGACACTTACTTGGACACAATTAAGAAACACATTTGACTTAACTTCACCACAAGCAATGGTTGATAAATTAAGGAATCAAGGTCATATGATATATGTAAACAAAACTGCAAATGGTACATCATATCGTATGGGTGAACCAACACAAGCAATTATTAACGCTGGTGTAGGTGCAGTATTGATGGGTGGTAAAGTTGATAAAACAATTATTGCTGCTGGAATCAAAGCACTTTATGGAACAGGAGTTTCATACGCTTCTTAATTAATTAAGAATTAGTGGGGTGGTCTTCGGGCCACCCTTTCTAAAGAGAGAGATATGAATTCAATAAAAATTATAGAAAAAGGATTACTAGGTGTGATTGCAATACTAACGATTATTGCAACCATACAAGAGATAATAACAATATACATGGTAGGTAAAGTTAATCTACCTGATTTGTTATTGTTGTTTATATACACAGAGGTCTTGGGTATGATAGGTGTATTCTATATGAGTAATAAGATACCTATCACACTACCACTTTTCATTGCCATGACTGCATTGTCAAGATTGATAATATTACAAGGTAAAGATATGGACCCAAGTGCGTTAGTTTATGAGGCAAGTGCAATATTATTAATTGCAATTGCTTGTCTAATTATAAGATATCGACCACCAAATCAGAATACTGAATCATGATACTAATTGACATGAATCAAATATCTGTTGCATCTCTTATGATGCATTTGCATATGAATAGAGGTGAGTTAGAAGAAGATATGGTTAGACATATGATACTCAATTCTGTAAGAATGTATCGAACAATGTTTAACGAAGACTATGGAGAGATGGTTTTAGCATATGATTCAAAATCATATTGGCGTAGAGATTTTTTTCCACAGTATAAATCGAATCGTAGAAAAAACAGAGAAGAAGATAACAAGGATTGGGATAGTATTTTTGAAGTTCTCAATCAAATCAAAAATGAGATAAAAGAATTTTTGCCCTATAAAGTTGTAGAAACTTATGGAGCAGAAGCAGATGATGTAATTGCAACATTATGTAAACATTATCAAAGTGAGAAAATCATGATTGTATCTGGTGATAAAGATTTCATACAGTTACAAAAATATGACAATGTAAGTCAGTATAGTCCTGTCACTAAAAAACTTGTGAATGGAGTTGACCCAAATGTCTATATAAAAGAGCATGTATTAAAAGGTGATAAATCAGATGGTGTTCCAAATGTTCTATCACCCGACCATACTTTTACAGATGAATTAAGGCAAAGGCCCTTGACATCTAAGAAGATGCATGATATACTTGCTACTGAAATTGATGATTTAAATGATGAATTGAAACGAAATTATCAGAGGAATTTTAAATTAATTAACTTGGATAATATACCAGAAAAATTAGAATTAGATATACTAGATGATTTCAAAGGAGCTTCTTGTGGTAATAGAAGCAAATTATTAAATTACTTTATAGAAAAAAGACTAACAAGTCTAACTGAAAATATTGGAGAGTTTTAAAATGGTTAATATGGCAACTGCACAAAACAGTAACAATACATTACTCATTTCAGAAATCTTAGATAAAGTTCATAAAGCAAAAACCAAAGCTAGAAAGATTGAAATTCTACAACAACATGATAGTGATTCATTAAGAATGATATTGAAAGCTTCTTTTGACCCCACTAAAGAATGGGTTATACCAGCAGGTGAAGTTCCATTTACACCAAATGACGCACCTGAAGGAACAGACCATACAGTCTTGGCAATGGAAGCAAGAAAGCTTTGGCACTTTATCAAAGGTGCTGACAATGAAACAAAACAAGCACAAAAAGAAAACATGTTTATACAAATCTGCGAGGGTTTGTGTGAAGCAGAAGCAAGATTATTAATTGCTGCTAAAGATAAAAGATTACATCAAGTTTATAAAGGCTTATCAAAAGATGTGGTAAAAGAGGCATTTGGTTGGGATGATAATTTCATGATTCCACCACCAGAGGAGTATCCACAGGCACCTGGTAGTGCCTCAGGCATTTAAAATTTTCCCGTTCATGTCGGCCTTCTCTCTCTCAACCTCATCATATGAGGCTGGCATGAACACCAGAGAGGTTATATATTATGAGTAGAGCAATCAAAAAAATACCATACAAGTTTGTACATGTGTTTTGGATTGATATACAATCTGATTCATCATGGCGTAGTGTAGAAGATGTAAAGGATGATAATTTACCTAGATGTCTTAGTACAGGTTTTTTAATTGATGATGATGGTGAAATGATAAGACTTGTTTCAGATTTTAATTTCAAAGATGATGGTAGTATTGATGAATGTGGTAATTCCACTATCATTCCTAAATGTGTGGTACAAGAGGTTAAAGAAGTATCATGAGATTTTACATACCAGATTTAGTAATTTATATTATTGCAGTGGTATCTACGGCTTTAGTTTTAGTCATGATGCACAATCAACAGAAAAAAAGAATCGAGGAACAAAATTCAAAAGAAAATGTTTGAACATGCAGTAAGAGTTCCTTTTGATATGAAACCAGTCTTTACTCAATGTGAAAGACCATCTTTCAATGTAAACGACACAGACTTATTAATACAAGCACAAAAGGTTATAGAATTAAATAATCTAGGTGAGAATGTTTGGTTTGAAACTGAGACAGCAATCAAAGAGGATTTAGTTTACGAAACTGCTAAAAAGTTAGGTCTATTTAATGAACACGATAATTATCAATTATTACCAGAATGTAAAGATATCAAACAGCTAGGACTGGCAATAGAGGATGATGTCGTTATCATGCATAGAGGAAAACTAGAAGCTTGTTTTGTTGCATTCCCATCTAGCTGGAACGCTGGTGAAAAAGTAGGAAAAAGTTTAACAGAGTTACATGAACCTATTGCAGACAATGAGGCATTACTTCGTGCATCAGATGGTATCATGAGAGCCATGTGTAGTGGACAGTCATTTCACAGATACACTTGGGGTATATCACCTTTAAGTGGTTATAGTAATCACCCCTTGTATGAAAAACCAGAGATTAAAAATTTAAAAGATTTAACATTTAGAGTTGAACATGAAAGGACAATGACAGTCAAAGAGAGAGAGACAGCAGTGTTTTTAATTCATGTTGATACTTATCCACTAATGGATGTATTAGAGACTGATTCTGGTCTAATTATACAGGCTATTGACAGTATGAGTGAGAGTGTGTTAGAATATAAAAATCTAGTAGAAGTGAGGGAGTTATTACATGAACATATTTTATCTACATGAAGACCCAATACAAAATGCTAAGTGGCATGTAGACAAACATGTTGTAAAAATGGTTACTGAGTATGCTCAGTTACTATCAACAGCACATAGAATTTTAGATGGTACTGAATACGAAGGTAGGACTGCAAACAATAGAAGAATTAAAAGATGGCGTTTGCCAGATAAAAGAGAAGACATATTATTTAAAGCAAGTCATGTGAATCATCCTTGTAATGTGTGGGTGCGTGAAAGTAAATCAAATTATCGTTTGATGTACAAGATTTACATGGCTTGTCTAGCAGAGTATACATATAGATACGGAAAAATACATGGTTCTACAAGACCATCATTGTGTTTATTAAAAACACCAAAAAATATTAAGGACAAAGGATTGACAGAATTACCACAAGCTATGCCTGAGGAATGCAAAGTACCAGGTAACCCAATACAAGGTTATAAAAATTATTATATAAATTACAAAAATGGATTTGCTAATTGGAAGAATAGAACAAAACCAGAGTGGTATATGTAATGCCTACATACACATTTGAAGATAAAGATACAGGTGAAGTATTTGATAAGTTGATGAAGATATCTGAGAAAGAACAATATCTAAAAGACAACCCTAATTTAAAACCTGTATTGACTGCTCCTAATTTTGTAGGAGACCATATAGTTAAAAGAATGGATGGTGGAATGAAAGAAGTATTCTCAAAAATAGGAGATGCTCATCCAAATTCACCCATTGCAGATAGGTTCAGTAGAAAATCTATTGCTGACCAAAGGAAAGATAAAGTGGTAAAAAAATACAATTTAGATAAATAGCTATGTGATAGCCAAAATACAAATAGACTATACACAGGAGACCTATCAAGGATTGATGGGTCTCTACCTTATTAGGAATAATTTATGGCAAAACCATCAATAGGCGATATGATTGAACATTCTGAGCCTGAGTTTGAAAGAGTTGTGACAGGTAAAGTAATTGAATTGTTTGACTTACAGTTTTTATACGAAGTTCACAAAGTTGTAGAAAAAGATAAAGAGAAAATACCTGTAAATAAAACAAGCACTAGAATGTGTATGTTTAATGAGAGTTGGAAGAAAATTTAGAGGATAAATAGATTTATGTCAAAAAAGAAAGAAGTTACATCTGGTGATTTAGTAAAGATAGAACCTATAACAGATAACCAAAAATTAGTATTTGAAAGTTATAAACAAGGTAAAAATGGATTTTTCTTTGGATGTGCTGGCACAGGTAAAACATTTATAACTTTGTATCAAGCACTAACAGATGTTTTAAAAAACGGAACAAACTTTGATAGAGTTGTTATTGTTCGTTCACTTATACCTACAAGAGAGATTGGTTTTTTACCAGGTGATGAAGAAGACAAAGCAGCATTATATCAAGTACCATATCAAAACATGGTACAGTTTATGTTCAAACAACCTAATGAGGATGCATTTAAAGGTTTGTATGATGCACTAAAAAGACAAGGAAGCCTTTATTTTTTATCAACATCATTTTTAAGAGGTTTAACTTTTGATAATTCAATCATCATAGTTGATGAATGCCAAAACTTAAACTTTCATGAATTAGATACTATCGTTACAAGAGTAGGACAAGATTCTAAAATATTTTTCTGTGGTGACTTTAGTCAAACAGATTTAACAAAGACAAATGAAAGAAATGGATTACATGATTTTTTAAGAGTGTTACAAAACATGGATGAGTTTACTTGTGTAGAGTTTGAGATACCAGACATTGTAAGGTCTGGGTTTGTAAGAAATTATCTTATAGAAAAAACCAAACTAGGTATAGGCGTAGACTTATAAATGAAAATTAGTTTAGAGGGATTATCTCTCATCAAAAAATTTGAGGGTTGTAAACTAGAAGCATATAAATGTTCTGCAGGAGTATGGACTATAGGTTATGGCCATACTACAGGTGTAAAAGAAGGTGATGTTTGCACACAAGAGGAAGCTGAAAAATTATTAAGAGGAGATATCTTTAAATTTGAAGAGTATGTGCAAGATAGTGTAAAGGTTGATTTAGACCAAAGTCAATTTGACGCATTAGTTGCATGGACATTTAATTTAGGCCCAGGTAATTTAAGAAGTTCAACCATGTTGAAAAAATTAAATAATGGAGAATATGAATCTGTTCCTTTCGAAATGAGAAGGTGGAATAAAGCAGGTGGTAAAACCTTAGATGGTTTAATCAGAAGACGCCAAGCAGAATCATTACTATTTGAAAGTAAAGAGTGGCATCAAGTATAAATTATGACAAAACAAGTAGAAGTCATTGTAAATGACACCCCACACTATTGGCCTTCATTAGAAGCAAAAACAATAGATAAGAAAAGATTTTATATAACACCTGAGGGTAATCAATACCCATCTATTACCACAGTATTGTCACCAAGAAACAAAGAAGGTATAATGAGATGGCGTAAAAAAGTCGGTGGTGATGTGGCCACACATATAGCAAATAAAGCAGCTGTAAGAGGTTCAAAGGTGCACAAAATGTGTGAAGATTATCTAAATGGTTTAGATATGGAGAAACACAAGAAAGATTTTTTACCATATTGTCTGTTTAGTGAGTTAAAAAAAGAGACATTTGACAATATAAATCAGGTTATTGGACAAGAGTTAGTATTATATTCTGATAAATACAAGATAGCAGGAAGAACAGATTTGATAGCTAACTATAGAGGAGAGTTATCAATCGTAGACTTTAAAACATCTACGAAAGAAAGAAATGATTCCTACAATGAAAATTATTACATTCAAACTGCAGCATATGCTGAGATGTTTGAAGAATTAACAGGTAATCCTATTAATCAAATAGTGATTTTGGTAGTAACGGAGAATGGTACTGTACAGGAGTTTATTAAAGATAAGAGAGAGTACATACCATTATTAGAAAAAACAATAGAGGAGTGGTACGAAACATGCAAGTAACATTTACAGAGAGTGCAGCAAATCAAGCAAAGGTCATTTTGGCAAGTGAAGACCCAGGGTTAAATGTTCGTTGTTTTATACAAGGTGGTGGATGCTCAGGTTTTCAATATGGATTTACTTTAGACCAAGAAAAAGATGATGACCATGTGTTCGAAACGAATGGAACAAAACTTTTAATAGACCCAATGAGTGGTGTATATTTTCATGGCGCAACTATAGATTATAAAGAAGACCCTTTGAATGGTAGTATGTTCATAATTAATAATCCAAATGCAAAATCAACTTGTGGGTGTGGTAGTAGTGCGGCTTTTTAAAGGAGTAAAGAGAAATGTTAGTAAAGGACTTAGAGCCAGCTTTATGCGTGCTAAATTATGGTTTAGCAGTTACATGCGTATTGTTGGTTTTGTACATAATATTTAAAGATGATTAAAATATGTCAGTAAAAGAGGAAGAGATAAAAAAGTTTCAGTCTAATGTAAAATTCACTAGACATGATACACCAATGATAGATGAGTTGGAGAGTGGCCCATGGCCATCATTTATATCAGGTATCAAAAGACTTAGAGATGAACATCCTGAACCAAGAATAAACAAAATGACTAATGACCTGTTAGGTCAGTTAGAACATTCTTATGAAACTAGAAAAGGTTATTGGAAAGGTGGCACAGTATCAGTTTATGGATATGGTGGTGGTATTATACCTAGATTCTCGGAGGTTGGTAATCAGTTCCCAGAATCAAAAGAGTTTCATACACTAAGGGTACAACCACCTGCTGGTAATTATTATACAACAGATTCACTTAGACAGTTAGCAGATTCATGGGAAAAATATGGTTCAGGTCTTGTGACTTTTCATGGTCAGACAGGTAACATAATGTTTATCGGTTCAACCACAGAAAACACACAACACTTTTTTGATGAAATAAATGACTATGGATTTGACTTGGGTGGAGCAGGACCATGTGTTAGAACTGCTATGTCATGTGTTGGTGCAGGCCGCTGTGAAATGTCGAACATAAACGAACATAAGGCGCACAGACTTTTAGTTAATAACTTTACAGATGATGTACATAGACCTGCTTTACCATACAAGTTTAAATTTAAAGTTTCAGGGTGTCCTAACGATTGTATGAACAGTATCGAAAGGGCAGACATGTCTATCATTGGAACTTGGCGTGATGACATGAAAGTAGACCAAGAAGAATGGAAAAAATTTGTAAACGAAAAGGGAAGAAAATATGCGATTGATAATATCATCACTAGATGTCCTACTAATTCTCTTTCTATTGGTGATGATGATGCAATACATGTAGATAATAAATCTTGTGTAAGATGTATGCATTGTCTCAATGTGGTACCTAAAGCATTACACCCAGGTGATGACAAAGGTGCAACAATATTAATGGGTGGTAAAAGAACATTGAAGATTGGTGACCTTATGGGCACAGTCATAAAACCATTTGTTAAATTAGAAACTGAGGAAGATTGGGAATATCTAGTGGAACTAGCGGAAAAAACAATAGACTTCTGGGCAGATAATGCTTTGGAACATGAAAGATGCGGAGAAATGATTGAACGAATAGGATTAAGTAACTTCTTAGACGGCATTGAGGAAGATGTTGATGTTAATATGGTAGGTCATCCTAGAGAATCAAGTTATGTAAGACTTGATGACTTTGATGAGGAAGCTAAGAAGTGGTACGAAAAACTTGAAGCTTCTTGACATTTACTGTAATACCTTATATAATGCTACACTATGACAGAAAATACAGTTCACACGCCTAAAACATTTTCATTAGAAATAGAAAAGATTGCATTTGATAAAAGATGTACACATCTTGATGCAATATCAATTTATTGTGAGAAAATGGGTATAGAACCTGTGTCTGTTGCAAAGTTAATAACTAAAAGTCTAAAAGAGAAAATAGAAGCTAACGCAAGAGATTTAAATTATTTACCTAAATCAGCAAAACTACCTTTATAATGCAACCAATAGACGCATACTTAATGTATTGTGCGATGAAAGCACATTTTGACAAGGGTGATTATGACTTCATAAAATATGGTGGTAAATCAAAAGTGTCAAGAGATTCATTCTATAAAAGGAATGATAGGATTTTTTTTGTTAAATTAACGAGAAAGTATAAAAGTAAAGATGACATACAGGATTATTTACTTGCTAACTTTTTAAAATATTCTAAAGGTTGGGTTGGCAAATTCCACGAAGACAATTATACAGAATGGAAAAAAAGAATACAGAGTTTAAATTACACTTTCAAATCTGAGATAGAGCCAATACTAGATTCAAAACTTATTGCAGTTTCTGAACATCAACACCCTAAACTATTAAAAGAGTATCTCGGTAAAAGAGTGTCGTTAGAAAGTATGGTTATATTAGATAGTATTTTAAATTATAGTAAAACATGGAACACAAAATTAAAGGATGATTATGTATGGAAAGATGTTTACAAACTTATAAATGATTATAAAAGTTTTTTGACTTTTGATAAAACTAAATTTAAATTTGCACTAAGAGAACTGATGTCGTGAAAAAAATTAGACAGCTAGATATGGAGTTGGCAGGTGGGTGTAACTATTCGTGTGAAATGTGTCCACAGAGCTCTGGTCGTGAAAAAGAATTTAACAAATTATTAAAGTGGGGAACCTTTGTAAAAATTGTGGACAATGCTATAGAACATGGAGTTGAAACTATTAGTTTACATGGTGGCGGTGAACCTACTTTAAATAAAAGATTTATGGATTGTGTTAGATATATCAAAGACAGGAATATACATTGTAGCACAATTTCAAATGGTTATAAACTAGATGATAAATTAATTCAAGAGATATCAGAAAGTGGACTAGATGTCATTCGTATCTCTGCTGTAGGTTATGATAGTGAGACTTATGACAAGTGGATGAAAGTAAGAAAGAAAGATACATCAGATAGATTTTTTAGAGTGAGAGATAATGTTCGTAAATTGGTTGAGGCATGTAAAGGCACAAATACAGAAGTTTCTATACAACACTTAATTATAGATGTAAATAAAAAAGATTATGAAGTAGAACAATACAAAAAAAATTGGGTGGACTATACAGGTGCAAAGTCAGAGATTTGGTTAATGCATAATTGGTCTGGTGAATACAATGTCATGTATGAAAGAAGAAAAGATAAAAGAAGAAGTTGTGGTCGACCAACATCACCAATGTTACAAGTTAGAGCTGGTGGTCTAGATAAACATCAAGGTGCAGTCGTTCCTTGTTGTATGGTTTTAGGAAATGACATAGAGGCAACTCTTGGCCACCTAGATACAAATACAATACAAGAGATTTTAGATAGTGAAAAATATCAAGAATTAATTAGAGCACATGAAGAGGGAAGATTTGATGACATATCATATTGTAAAGATTGTGACCAATTATGGGAAGTGCCAGAAAGTTTAGTATGGACAAACATAGAAAGTAGAAAGTATAATACATCAAAAGTTATCGAGGACATGAAACTTGCTTAATTATCATGAAATACCTTGGCCACATTTTACTGGTTCTCTACCAGAGGACTTTTATAATCATGTAAAAAATAATTGGAATACAAATGATGAAGATAAAAAATGGAACAAGATTAAAAACAGGTCAAATATAATTATTGAGAATGATAAAATTAATACCATACTCAATGATATCAGTTTAGGTATACTATCTAAAAGTAAAAATGTGTTTGAAACAGTTTATCCTAAACTTGATTATGAAAAACTTACAGGTATGTGCTCACATTTATTTTCAGAGAATCCACCTAATAGAGCATATCCAATGAGAAAGTTACATATTGATAATGGTAATAAATTAGTAACAGGTTTATGGTATTTTAAACACCCAGATGAAAAAGATGATGGTGGTAATTTAGTATTACATAATCCAACAACAAAGGATGAGAAAGTCTTTGAGTATGGTGAAAACAAAATTGTATTGTTTCCTAACACACCACTTAGTTGGCATTACATAACAGATAGAAAAGAATCAAAATATCCTAGAAGATTTATTTGTATGAGACTTGAAGCAAAACTTAAATTACATAATTATCAAACTAAAAATGGAAAAGACATTATGCAATATACAGATATAATTAATAATTATGGATAATGTATTGATATATGGAAATGGTAAATCTAGATTAGATTTTAAACCAAGAAAATTTAAGAACATAGTAACTTGGGGGTGTAATAGAATATATCGTGAAAACATACATGTAGATAATTTAGTGGCAGTAGATTACATAAGACAACACGAAATAATTGAAGATGATTATAGAAATTCTACATTATGGTTTTCAGACTGGCATGAGTTACCAAAAGAATTTATTGATAAACCTGCTTGGGGTAGTAGATACATAGAATTATTAAAACTAGGTTTTGATAAAGACAAGATTTTTGAAAATAATAAAGTAGGAAAAACAAGATGTGTAGTAAGAGGTAAAAATCCTTTTACTGCTTTACAAAAATTTAACAACATGGATAAACCAGAAGATGAAGGTGAGATAGAAGCACTCAAACATAAATGTATGAGAAATACAGGTTTGTATATTTCATGGATAACAGGTAAAGAAAAAATAAATGATATAAATGAGTTTGAAAGAAATAGTGGTGGTAGTACATCAATGTATTTCGCTTGTAAACAAGGGGCAAAAAATATTTACTTACTAGGATTTGATTTAGCAACAGTAGGTAAATCACTAAGTAATGTTCATTTGTTACCTGATTACAACAAAGGATTTGATTCTACAATATGGCAGAATCAGATGAAAACTGTTATGAGAAAATTTAAGAATGTAAATTTTTATTGGGTATCACAAGAAGAACATAAGGATAAATTTCAAGGTATAAGTAATTTAGAGTTTGTAACAATAGAAGATTTAAATAAATGGATAGACCAGACGGAATAGATTGGTATATAAAATGGTTTTCAAGTGTGGTACTAATTATGGGTGCCGCAGCAACAGCATTAGACCTGTATCCTTTCAACATGTATTTTCAATTTGTAGGTGTTACAGGTTGGTTGATAGTTGGTTGGATATGGAAAGATTGGTCATTGATAGTGGTAAACATGATAGGTTCACTAATACTACTTGCTGGTATTATAAACTATCACTTTTTCACAGAATGGTATTTAATAATTTATGAAAGACACATAGAGGCAAAGATATGGTAGAACAAACACAATATAAAAAATATAAACTAGTGTTAGATGGTAATGATACTTTTGTATATGCATCTAAATTTTTAAACTTAAAAGAAGCAAAAGAAGATATAAAATCTAGATTCGATTCTAGTAAGGTAACAAATATTAAGTCATCATGATTTCTTTAATTTATGGTAATGGTGAATCTAGAAAGGTCTGGGATACAACCAAGTCATATACAGGAGTTACCACATGGGGATGTAATGCAGCCTATAGAGATTGTAAAGTAGATAATCTTGTTGCTATAGATTATGGTATACAACAAGAGATATACGAATCTGGTTATGCAATAGAACATGATTGTTACTTTGCTGATTGGTCTGTGGTAGAGGAGTTTGACCCAGAGTTTTTGAAAATCAATTATCTACCAACCGATATACATGAAACTAAAAAGGGTGATGGTAATTCTTGTGTCATTCAAGGAAAAGAAAGAGAAACTGCAGAAAAAAATTATCAAGAGATGATTACTCAGTTTCCATATTTAAATGAAGATGATTTAAGAGCAAAATGTTATAATAATGTTGGTTTGTACATTACATGGTTAGAACAAAAAGATAAAGTTAATTTAATAGACTATCCTAGAGAGTGGTGTGCAGGTGCAACTGCCATGTATCTATCATGTAAACAAGGTGCTAAAGAAATATACATGTTAGGATTTGACCTGAGTGAATATGATGAGCCAATCAATAACATTTATAAAGGAACAGATAATTATCTATCTGAAAACTCAAAAGGATTCAATACTGATAATTGGACTACACAAATAATTCAAACATTTAAGGACTTCCCAGATACACAATTTTATTGGGTTGTACAGGAAGATGCTAGTCCGATGGTTTGTGAAAATGTACGAAGTGTTACCTATAAAAACCTTGACATTGTTTGCAATGCCTAGTATTATAAATAACTATGTATTGTAAAATACATAAAAATAAACATACGATAACATACGGAGAAATAATATGACATTAGATAGT
>VTLG01010948.1_pt1 | contig 61445 bp, 101 predicted proteins | sample 4694571 | NCBI WGS metagenome assembly VTLG01 (sample SAMN12604809, study PRJNA352737) | marine metagenome | biome: ENVO:00000447; feature: ENVO:00000209|ENVO:00000569|ENVO:01000036; material: ENVO:00002151; isolation source: viral sequences binned using virsorter ...
TTACAGCAACGGGTGGAGCAATGCATTGGCATGAACCTAGAAGTTTTACAGTCAAAGAAATAAAAAGAATGATGTCTTTACCTGATGACTTTAAATTAACAGGAACATACAAACAACAAGCAGAAAGGTGTGGCAGAATGGTGCCACCACTCATGATGAAAGCTATTGCTGAATCAATATATGAAAAAGTTTTAAAACCATACTATGATAAAAATCCTAGAGAGATTGGTGGTAGAAAAAATGGTTTAGAACCCACTCGTTATAATGATTGGGAAATGAAAGGTAGATGTATAGATTTTTAATATGAAATATCAAAAGTATAATTTAAAAGATGTAAAAGAAGCATCAGCACAAAATAAGTTTACTGTAATATCTACATTCGCAGGTGGTGGTGGTAGTTCAACGGGTTATCGTTTAGCAGGTGGAAACATACTTTGTGTGAATGAATTTGTTGAACAGGCAAGAATTACATACAAAGAAAATTACCCAGACACAAAAATATTACCTGATGATATAAAACAATTAACAGGTAAAGACTTTTTAGAGACTGCAGGAATACAAAAAGGTGAATTAGATATACTAGATGGTTCACCACCATGTTCTGCTTTTTCAATGTGTGGAACATTAGGAAAATCTGGTTCTAAACATTCTGATGGTTGGGGTAAAACTAAAAAATATTCTGATGGTAAGATAGTAGAAAATATTGAAGATTTATTTTTTGAATATCTTAGAGTTGCTGAGGAGATAAAACCAAAAGTTATCATAGGTGAAAATGTTGCAGGACTGTTAGCCGGCGAAGCAAAATTAAAGTTAAATGAGATAGTAAACACTTTTGAAAAAATAGGATATGATGTATCATATAAAATTTTAGATGCATCACATTTTGGAGTTCCACAATCTAGAAGGCGTGTAATCTTCATCGCTGTTCGTGAGGATGTAACTGAGGCAATAGGATTAACATTTATGAATATTGGAAGTATCTTTCCAACAGAAAATAAAGATGTGGTGACAGCAGGAGAGGCTCTAAAAGATTTAGAGTTAGACCCAGAGGAAGTAAAGTGGTGTACAGAGACTTGGTTAAATTCTGCACACTACAAAGATACAGCATCTCTGATGCCAGATGACCCAGATAAAGTATTAGGGGGAAATGATTTTCATCCTAAAGGATGGCATTTCAATGTCAAGAAGATGTCTAGACACCATCCAGCCCCTACAATTACTACAAATGCAGATGTTTGCCATTTTATTGCAAAAAGAAGGTTGACAATTCGTGAAATAAAGCGTATAATGGCACTACCAGATGATTTTATAGTGACTGGTTCTATGTCACAAAAAATAGAAAGATGTGGTAGAATGGTACCCTCATTGATGATGAAGGCAATCGCTGAATCTGTCTATAAAAATGTAATAGAACCATATAATGAATGGAGTAAAAATCATGTCTAAAAATTATGACTTTACCTTTGCTCAAAGAGAGGAAGGTTTTGATGACCACATTGAACATTCGATTCGTGGATATAAAAATTTACTAGATGATATAGTTAGTCTATCTAGAAACTTTGTAGAGGATGAAACGAATGTTGTTGATATTGGTTGTTCAACAGGTAAATTAACTGAGGCCTTTGTGCATAGTAATCAAAACTTTTGTAAGTATGCTAATTACATTGGTATAGAACTTGCTCCTAGTTTTTTTGAAGAACTTGATAAAAGATACGAAAGAATGACAAATGAATACTATTGGGCAAATATAGATTTTCAAAAAAAAGATGTAAGACAATTTAAATTTGAAAATTGTAGTTTAGTCACCTCAATATTTACATTACAATTCATGCCTAGAAAAGATAGGTTTGATGTTATAAAAAATATCTATGATGGTTTAAATTTTGGTGGTGCTTTTATCTTTGCAGAGAAAACAGTTTGTGAAGATTCAAGATTACAAGAAATGATAACTTTTAATTTTTATGATTACAAAAGAAAACATTTTGAAGCATCAGATATTTTAGAAAAAGAAAAGACACTAAGAAACATGTTAAAACCTAATACTTGGAAAGAGTTAGAAGGTATGTTAGAATGTGCTGGATTTAAAACTGCACAACCATTCTGGCGTAATCATATGTTTGTAGGTGCAATTGCAATTAAGTAGGGGAAAATTATGAATGACTTTTTAAAAGATGTTATTAAAGAAACAGGAAATGAATATGCAGGGATTGTTTCAGAAGGCGTAGAAGCTGGAGATGTAGACAATTTTATTGACACAGGTTCTTATGTATTCAATGCTTTAGTTTCTGGTTCACTTTATGGTGGACTTCCACAGAACAAGATAACTGCTCTAGCTGGAGAAAGTGCAACAGGTAAAACTTTCTTTCTCATGGGTATGGTTAAAAACTTTTTAGACCAAAATGAAAATGGTGGTGTTGTATACTTTGAATCAGAAAGTGCAATCACAAAACAGATGGTCATTGATAGAGGCATAGATGCAGATAGAATGGTTATATTACCTGTTACAACTGTACAAGAGTTTAGACATCAAGCATTAAAAGTATTAGATAGATATCTGCAACAAGATGTTGATATACGAAGACCACTCTTCATATGTTTAGATTCACTTGGTATGTTATCAACGACAAAAGAAGTAGAGGATACTGAGGCAGGAAAAGAAACTAGAGATATGTCAAGAGCACAAGTATTGAAAGCAGCATTTAGAGTATTAACTTTGAAACTTGGAAAAGCAAAAGTACCTATGGTTGTAACGAATCATACTTATGATGTGATTGGTTCAATGTTCCCATCTAAAGAAATGGGCGGTGGTAGTGGATTAAAATATGCAGCATCAAGTATCATTTATCTTTCAAAGAAAAAAGAAAAAGAAGGTACAGAAGTCATTGGTAATATTGTTCATTGTAAGAATCATAAATCTAGATTGACAATAGAAAATAAAATGGTTGATGTTCGTTTAACTTATGATAAAGGACTTGACAAACATTATGGACTTCTTGATTTAGCTATTAAATATGGAATCTTCAAACAAGTTTCTACTCGTATTGAATTACCAGATGGTAGTAAACAATATGCTAAAACAATTAACAATGACCCAGAAAAATATTTTACAGATGATATAATGAAACAACTTGAAGAGGCTGTAAAACAAGAATTTAAATATGGCAACGATAATCAATAATTGTTGCACATCATTATTTCTAGATTTCTTAAAACATCAAATTACAAAGTCTAGAAAATGGAACTTTAACTATCCTATGGGTAAACCATTTGAGGATAAACATGCAAAGATTGACATCATACAAGGTGATACAATACATGATGAATTTTTGGCTGGCGTATCTATGAGTTTATTAATGTTGATTCATGAAAAGGCAAAACAAGAAAATGTTGATGTTCCCCTAAACTTATTGTTTTGTGGTGTGTCTATGAAAGATAAACATAGAGAAGATAATATACATACAGACCATGAAAAAGATGAACTCAAAGATACGCCTATTACTAAAGTGTTAGGAATATTAAACTCAGATTGGAATCGTGAAATTGATGGTGGCGGATTTGAACATGGAGATAAAATTCACAAATTAGAAGCTGGAGATTTTATCATATTCAATCCTAGAATAAAACATAGAGCAGAAGATATAATATCAGATAAAAAAAGAATAGCAATAGATTGGACTTTAAAAAATGGATAGGTTAATAAAAGTTTATGATGATATACTTGATGCACAGACTTGTGATAATCTTGTTGATAAATTTGAACAGTTTGAAAATCAACATGAATCATTTGATGTGAGAGGAATGATTTTTACACAATTAAATATGGCAAAGTCACCACAAATTTGGAATACAGAAATAGAAAAATTTACAGATATTTTTGAAAATAAATTTACTAAATATTTGACAGACCTAGAAATTTCACCACAACAGATGCCAACTAACTATATGTGGGAACCTATTCGTATAAAAAGATATTTACCAAATGACCATGATGAATTTAGACCACATGTAGATGTAAAAAGAAAAGAAACATCTACAAGGTTTTTAGTTTTCTTTATTTATCTTTCAGATAATGAAGAAGGTAAAACTACATTTCCACAACTAGACAAATATGCTGAGTGTAAGAAAGGTAGTATGTTAATATTTCCACCAATGTGGCCTTGGTTACATGCTGGAACAAAACCAATAAAAGAACCGAAATATATTATGCAAACTTATTTACATTATGTCTGATATAAAAGATTCATATGTTTTTGTAGAAAGTAAATCACATGACCAAACTTGTGTTGGTATCAAAGGTGGTAAGTTTGCTGGTGTAATTTATAAGTATGGAAAAGTTTCACTTGGTGAAGAAACAGAAGATGGTATGATGCCATTTAAATTTGAATTTGATATCGTAGATAATAATTCAGTGCCAAGAGAAGAATTTGGTGATGATTGGATAAATTTAATAGGTGATATATTAGTAAACATAATGGATGAAAAATATGCAGAATCAAACAATAGAGAGAACGATATTATCGAATCTGATTAACAACGAAGAATATGCTAGAAAGGTTTTACCTTTTATAAAAGCAGATTATTTTGATGTTAAAGAAGAGAGGGTAATATTTGATGAAATACAAAGTTTTGTAGATAAGTATAACAAACCATCTACACAAACAGCTTTAGAAATAGAGGTTAGTAATAGAAAAGATTTAAATGAGGTTGAACATCAAAAAATTGTAGAGATAATTAAAACTCTCAAAAAAGAATCTATAGACTTTGATTGGTTAGTAGATACAACTGAAAAGTTTTGTAAAGATAAAGCAATCTATAATGCAATCGTTGAAGGTGTTGGTATCATAGATGGTAAATCTAAAAATAAAACACCAGATGCAATACCAGAAATATTAACAGAGGCTCTTGCAGTATCTTTTGATAATTCTGTTGGTCATGATTATCTAGAAGATTCAGAATCAAGATATGATTTCTATCATCACAAAGAAGAAAGGATTCCTTTTGATTTAGAATTTTTCAATAAGATTACCAAAGGCGGACTTCCACCAAAGACTTTAAATATTGCATTGGCAGGAACAGGTGTTGGTAAATCTTTGTTCATGTGTCATCAAGCTGCGAACTGTCTATCACAAGGAAAGAATGTTTTGTATATCACTCTTGAAATGGCAGAAGAAAGAATCGCAGAAAGAATAGATGCAAACATGATGAATATCAGTATACCTGATTTACATGAGTTACCTAAAAAAATGTTCAATGATAAGATTACAAAGTTACAAAAGAAAGCAAAAGGTAAACTCATCATAAAAGAATATCCTACTGCATCTGCACATAGTGGACATTTTAGAGGATTGTTGAAAGAACTTGCAATCAAGAAATCTTTCAAACCAGATATTATTTTTATTGATTATTTAAATATCTGTGCATCAAGTAGATTCAGAGCAGGAAGCTCTATGAACTCTTATACAATAGTCAAGTCTATTGCAGAAGAACTTCGTGGTCTTGCAGTAGAGAGTAATGTACCTATCATGTCTGCAACTCAAACGACAAGAAGTGGATTCTCTAATACAGATGTTGGACTTGAAGACACATCAGAAAGTTTTGGATTACCTGCAACTGCTGACTTGATGTTTGCATTGATATCCACAGAGGAACTAGAAGAACTCAATCAAATCTGTGTCAAACAATTAAAGAACAGATATTATGACCCTACAATGAACAAAAGATTTATTATAGGAATTGATAGAAGTAAAATGAAACTGTTTGATGTAGAACTCAAAGCACAAGATGAACTTGTAGACCATGGTCAAAGTGAAGTACCGATTGCAGATAAAGGACAAGGATTCGGTAAAGGACAAGGCCCTAACATGTCTGGTAGACCAGATGATGTAAATCCATTCTCAAAAACAGGTCAAGAAGAAGACAAATATGACAAATTCTCTAAGTTAAAAGTTTAATAAATAAAATCATATAACTTATATTTAAATGGAGAAATTGATGTCACTTAGACGCTCTATAGAGCAGTTAAGACCTGCTCGTATTCAAAAAGTAGATTATACAGAAAGGGTTCAACAACTTTTAGATGAACAAAGGGTTGATACAACCTTTAATGCCTCTGTCACAGAATTATTTCCTGCACTTGCTTTTAACATGAAATTTAAACCATCTAGTATAGAAGACTTTAAAAAATTTTTATACAAATTAAATCTTGGTGGTAAAGCAAAATCATCTTTTGATAGAAAAGATGCTAACGCTGCAAAACTAGTTATTGATAAATTATCAAGTCCGCCCAATGAAAATATACTTAAAACTAAATTAGAAAATGCCATTGGTATAACAAAATATCTCTTTGACTTACATATTTCAAAACCAATAAAAAATGTAATATGGGGTTATAGAGCAAAACCACCAGGTATACCTAAAAATCATGCTGGAGATATTTTTGTATTTTTTAGAGATGGCACAAAAATGGGAGTTAGTCTAAAAGCTGGTACAGCAAAATCAAAAGAACCACTAAAAAATACATATGTTGGAACACAATATAAAGCTTTAGGTCTTGATACAAAAGATTTAGAATCTGCATTGTGGACTAGAGTTTACTCTAAAATACCTGGTATCAAAACAGTTGCCAATAAATCTAATTTTGTAAAAAATAAAGAAGTAACAAAATTGTATGTAGATTACTATACAAAAAATCAAAGGGCAGCTGATGAATTATATAAAGAGATGTTAGTTGTTGCAAGACAACAATTTTGTAAAGTATTAAACAAAATGTCTACAAAACAATTTATTAAATGGACACAAGAAACATTTAATCTTCAAAGAAAGGGTGATGAAGTTCCTTTAGTGTTAGTTAAAGCTGTTGGTAAAACTGCTGAAGAGAAAAGTGATGATATCGTAGACATGATACCTTTAGTTACTAAACATCACGCATATTTAAATAAAAATTCTGTACAAGAATATTTAATTGATATATTTACACCAAATGATAAAAAAACATTAAAAATGACCATTCGTTCTGATTCTGGTGTAAGACCAGAAAAAGGCACAAGTGGTCAAGGTAGACTTGGACAATACTTACAATTAAAAATGCAATATAGTGGAACAATAGGTTAATGAATAATTTAGCAGAACAAATACTATACGAAGACAAGGGTGGAAAGAATCTACATCTTGAACATATAGAAGATGAGATACTTAATTATGGTATCACAGGAGGTCGTGCATCCATAAACTTCATACAATCTCTAAGAGACATGTTTGCTGGTGCAAGTCGTTCATCCATTAACATGACTGTTAAGTGGGATGGTGCACCTGCTATCTTTGCTGGTATAGACCCAGAAGATGGTAAGTTTTTCGTTGGAAAGAAATCAGTCTTTAATGTAGAACCACAACTTTATAAAACAAATGCAGACATAGACAAATATACATCTGGTGATTTAAATGCAAAATTCAAAGTTGCACTACAAGAGTTTCCAAAATTAGGTATCAAAGGAGTTTTACAGGGAGACTTAATGTTTACAGATGATGTAGAATCACAAACGATTGATGGTATAAAATATTTTACATTTCAACCTAATACTATTGTTTATGCTGCAGCACAAGATTCAGAACTAGGACAACAAATTAAGTCAGCAAGAATTGGTGTTGTATGGCATACAACATATACAGGAAATGAATTACAAAGTATGAAAGCATCTTTTGGTGCAGACATATCTAAATTAAAAAGAGTTAGAACAGTATGGGTAGATGATGCATCATATAGAGATGTTTCTGGTAGAGCAACATTTACAGAATCAGAAACACAAGCCATAACTAAACAACTGTCTGGTGCAGGGTCTACATTTAGAAAAATTAATTCAACAATGTTACAAAAGTTTCTTAATTTACAAAACAGTTTAACAGGTGCTCTTGCTGGTGCATCATATAAGACATACAATAATACTAAAGTTAGAGAAGGTAAACCTATAACAAATCCTAAAAGACATGCCATGGGTTACTCTGTTTTTTTCAATAGTAAAATACAAGAACAGATAGACAAAATGAAAAGTCCTAGAGGAAAAGAAAAATACGAAACATTACAAAAAGAATATATGAGAGAGTTTAAAAAACACTCTAACAATCTACAACAGATAGCAACATTTCAAAACTTTATCGTTAATGCTAAAATGTTAGTCGTAAGGAAGTTGAATTCAGTAAAAAGTATAGGAACATTTATTAGAACATCAAATGGTTATAAAGTAGTAAACCCAGAGGGATATGTAGCAATAGATAGAGTATCTGGTGGAGCAGTTAAACTTGTAGATAGAATGGAGTTTAGTTTTAATAACTTCACTGCTGCAAAGGCATGGGATAAATAGTATGAAAGGTTTTAAAGAATATATGATGACAGCGATAACGGCACAAAAAACTAAGAAGTGTCCGCCTGGTTATAGATTTAGTAAAAAATTAAAAGTTTGTGTTCCAATAGGACAACAAAGAGTATACTATCCATTTTTTGGTTATAGAAATGGTGGTAATGGAAACAACAATCAAAATCAAAATGGAAATGGCTCAAATGGAAATGGTTCTAGTGGAAATGGTTCAAATGGAAATGGCGGTAACGGCGGTGGCAACGGCGGTAACGGCGGAAATGGAAATGGAAACGGATAATGAAAACATTTAAAGACTTATATGAAGATGTTAGAAAAATGCCAGATGGTGGTTATGGTGTTTATGCAGATGTATTTAAGAAAGGTAAACGAGTAATGACACCTGGTGGTAAACATGCAAAGGAACTAAAAAAAGTTTACAAAAATAAAAAAGATGCAAATGATTACATGGCTGCAATCATGATAGCAAAAGGTGGTGGATAATGAAAACATTTAAAGATTTATATAACAGTCTTTGGGCTAATATACACAAAAAGAGACAGAGAATCAAGAGAGGCTCTGGTGAGAGAATGAGAAAGAAAGGTGAGAAAGGAGCTCCAACAGCTGCACAAATGAAAAGGGCAAAAGAGGGATGAAAAGATTTATAGATTTACAAGAAGCACCTAAAACAGTTGCATTTACTTTTGGTAGATTCAATCCACCTACGATTGGTCACGAAAAATTATGTGATGCTGTAAGAAGAGCAAATCCTAGTGATTATAAAATTTATGCTTCTCAATCGCAAAATCCTAAAAAAGACCCATTACAATATGTAAAGAAAATTGCATACATGAGACAGTCTTTTCCTAAACATAAAAGAAATATTGTAGTATCAAAAGCAAGAAATGTTTTTGAGATATTAGTTGAACTAAACAACTATGAAAATCTGATTATGGTAGTAGGTTCTGATAGAGTAAAAGAATTTGACATGTTGATTAAAAAATATAATGGAGTTGCATCAAGACATGGTTTTTATGAATTCAAAAATGTGGAAGTGTTAAGTGCTGGAGAAAGAGACCCAGATGCTGAAGGTGTGACAGGAATGTCTGCTTCTAAAATGAGAGCAGCAGCTGCTAATAGTGACTTTGATTCATTTAAACAAGGAACACCACTTAACGATGCACAGGCTAAAAAATTATATTTTGATGTTCGTAAATCTATGGGCATCAGAGAAGAATTAGATTTATCTGATTTTGAAGTATTAAGAGATTTGTATCTATCAGAACAAATATGGAATATTGGTGATTTAATTATTACAGATGAGGGTTGTGGTGAAATCATTCGTAGAGGAACAAACTATGTTAGTATTATAGATGAAGACAATAAAGTAAGAAAAATATGGTTACATGATATTCAAATGGATGAAAAACAAAAAGTAAGACAGGATAAAGATATTAAAGATAAACCTGGTACACAACCTGCTAAATATTATGGAAGTAAAATAGCAAAATCTACGAAACAAAAAAGAGCAGCACAGTTTGCCAAACAGACTAAAATGGATGATGATGACCCAGCTGCATATAAACCAGCACCAGGCGATGCAACAGGAAAAACAAAACCATCAAAACATACTAAGAAGTTTAAACAGATGTTTGGTGATGAAAAAAATCCTAGAATACCTAGAAAGAAAGGACAACCAGCTAAAAGTAAAAAACATTCAGACTTATATACAGATGAAGACCCTGTAGGAACAATACATGGTTTAGGATTTAAAGATGTAGAAACTGCAAGGGCAAGTGTTAAGAAAATAGAAAACTCTGACAGAACACACGCACACAAAATACAGGCAGCAGTTGCTATGGAACAAAGAGCAAAAGAAATGGGTAAGAAGGCAGAGGCTGCCATCTATCGTACATACATTGAAAAGATGAAAAAGAAAACTAAAAGAATGAGAGAGTTTACAGAGTTTATGTACGAGAAGGCACCTGATACACAAGATGCTATGAAAAGATACAAAGCTGGTAAAGCAGGATTCACAGATATTGCTCATCTCAAAGCAAAAGGATTAATTAAGAGAGCCGATGGTACAAAAAGAAAATCTGAAATGAATGAGGAGTTTAAATTTTACCCAGAAGATTTACATGAGTATATTCAGATACCAGATTTTCCTAGAGATGATATGCAGAAAGAAATGGCAATAGTTAGAAAATATATTTCTGAAAGAACAGATGAGGATGTAGAAAGTATTGCAAATAATGATGAAGATTCCTTTTACTCAATTAAAGAATATTTGAAAAAAATTAAAGTTGCCTTTCACGAAAATGAATTAAGAGACATTGTTAAACAAGCAGTTCCTACAATCAGACATTTTAAAAATAAATTTAATCGAAAGAGACCTTTTGAGATAGATGGTAATTTAGATGTGTTAGGAAGCAAGACAAATAAAACTAGGTCATATCCTAGTGGACATTCAACACAATCTATGATTATAGGTTTGTATGCATCAGAGAAGTTCCCAGAACACAGAGATGGTATTATGCAGGCTGCAAAAGAAGTTGGTCTGGGTAGAGTAAAAGCTGGATTCCATTTTCTATCAGACCATGTAGCTGGTCAGATGTTAGGAACAAAAATGTTTGAGATGATGAACAAAGAGGACTATGGAAAAGCCATGAAAGAATACTATGAGATAGGAACAGATAATTATGTAAACTATCTAAAAGATATTACACCAGGTGAGGAGAAACAAGCGGAGTATGAACAAATAGTAGATAAACCACAACTCAATGAATTTGGTGAGGTTGATGAAGATGCTGAGTATCAAGGAAGAAAAGTTAAACTAAATAATCCTACACGCGGCGATGTGAAAAAGTATAAAGTTTATGTAAAGAATGAAAAAGGAAATGTGGTCAAAGTAGAGTTTGGTGACCCTAATATGGAAATCAAACGAGATGACCCAGCGAGAAGAAAATCATTTAGAGCCAGACATAATTGTGATAACCCAGGCCCGAAATATAAGGCTAGATATTGGTCTTGTAAGTTTTGGGAGAAAGGAAAGTCTGTGACAGACTTAATGAAAGGATAAATACTACTATGGATGAATTGAACGAAAAAATAGAGGGTTTAGTTAAGAAAGCTGAGAAGTCAGGAATGCCATATGGTATACTCAAAAAAGTATATGATAGAGGTATGGCTGCATGGAGAACAGGACATAGACCAGGCACAACCCCACAACAATGGGCGTTTGCTAGAGTAAATTCATTCGTTACAAAATCTTCAGGTACATGGGGTGGTGCAGATAAAGATTTAGCAAAACAAGTCAGAGGTGAAGAAGTGGAAAAAAGAAAAACTGCAAAAGATATGATAGGACAAGTCAAAGAAAAACTTGGTAAGGATGCTGATGCTGGGGATTTTATAAAAGATTTCAGAAAATCAAAAGCACCACAATTTAAAGGAAAGTCAGATAAGAAGATACAGAAGATGGCAATCGCAGCATATCTAGATTCTAAAGAGGAAGAGGTAGAGGAATCACTTGTCAAAGAATCAGGTCACGAAGATGTGGCATCTATGAAAACACAAGTACAGATTGCTATGGATGCATTACAAAAAATGAATATGGAATTGGGAAAATTAAGTGATGAAGATAATCTTCCTACTTGGTGGACAAACAAAGTTTCAACAGCAGTGAGTAAACTAGATGGGATGGCTGACTACATTGATGCGAAACACGACCAGGGGCAAAGAATGAATGAAGATAATATAACAGAACAGTTTGTACACACAGTAAGATTCGAAAAAGAAGGTATGAGATTTGCCGTTCCATTTTACGATAAACAAAAGGCACTATCAGGTAAAAAGACACTTCAAAAATCACAAGGAGTTAGTAATATTAGTATAACAAAAGATTTACTAAAACCAGGTATTAAACTAGCAGGAGAAGGTAAGATTGTAAAAGAAAGTAAAATGGGTGAACTATTCTTAGATATGCAAATGGATGCACAAGAAATGTCTGAAAGAGATTTTATTAAAACATACTCTAGACAAGGATTTCAAGCCGCAGAACTTAAAAGATTATTTAAACAATTTAATGAGGAAGTAGAACATAGGATGGTCAAAGCAGCTGCACTTGCAACATCAGTATGGGCAGAGAAAAGACATGTAGACCCTGCTGACATAGATGTAAAAGCAACTGCTGCAGACAGAAAGGCTGCAGATAAAAATATCATAATTCAGTTAAGAAGAGCTCAAGACATGGTGAAACAGACTGGTAGACAAGACCAGACAGGTATCGAATTTTTGGATAAGAAGAAACAAAAAGTTGATTCAAAAGTTATAAATAAAGCATTAGATATGTTCGATAGAATGAAACCTAACGATAAACAAAAAATGCAACAATCAATCGGTAAGTCATATAGAGATTTACTCAAAACTGTACAAAGAGGACGCGTATAATGAAATACTTAGAAACAAAAGAAGGCAGTCTTGAAGAAGCAATCTCTCAGGCTATCAACGAAAAAAAATTAGACCCAGTCGGTAAAGAAGATGGTGATATTGACAATGACGGAGATAAAGATGCTTCTGATAGATATCTTGCTAAAAGAAGAAAAGCCATCACTAAAGCTATAAAAAAACAAGACCAGAAAGAAGAGTTAGATAAAGATGATGAAAAGACAGTTCAAAAAATAGCAGATAAATTAAAGAAGGCAAGTAAGAAACATGCGAATCAAGCTAAAAGTTTAGAAAAAGATTTACAAGATGATGTAGATAAAACTCTTGATACAATTCAACAAGCAAATGAATCTAAACAAAAATCTATGAGAAGTATTCTTGCTGATATATGGAAAGTAAATGAGGGTAAAAATCCTTTTAAAAAAGATGAGGGATTTGCTAGTGACGCTCAAAGAAGAGCTGCATTTGCAAGTGGATACAAAGAAAAAGGAAAAAAGAAAAAAGAAGAAGTTGAAGACCCAATCAAGAAAACATTGACAGGTAAAAAACCTACTAAAGTTGAAGTTGAACCTAAGATAAAATGAATGAAAGATGTAAGAGAACTTTTAAAGGTAAATGAAGAAAAGTTACCTAGAATCTACTGTGATATGGACCAAGTTCTCTGTGCGTTGTTAAGGACAGCAAATCAAATAACAGGTCAAGATTTTTCTAAAATGAATAAAGATACCCGTTGGAAGATTATATCCAATGTAAAGGGATTTTGGGAGAACTTACCATGGATGCCAGGGGCAAAAAGACTGTATCAAAGGATTGCAAAATATGACCCCTATATATTGTCAGCTTATCCTGAAAAAGATGTCAATGCTAGAGGGGGTAAAGTTAAGTGGGTTTTGAAGAATACTAGGATTCCAAAGTCACGAATACTAGTCGTAAAAAGGGCTGAAAAACAACGATATGCCACCCATAATGGAGAGTTTTCTGTTCTGATAGATGATTATATCAAGAACATAAAAGAGTGGGAAAATAAGGGCGGTGTTGGAATACATCATACTGATGTAAGTCGGACACTAAAGGAACTCTCAAATTTAGGGTACAAATAATTATAAATACAGATAACAACGAATTGTTATAAAAAAATATATTTTTTAGGAGTAATTAAAATGGCACTATGGGGAAAATCAACAACTGCCGAAGGTAGACCAAAGTGGTTACCAGTAGATTCTAATGCCGTAGGTAGCTCAGGTGCTAGAGAGCACTGTATCGCTCAACCTGGTGGATGGGCTCTAAAATCTGGTTTAGCTGCCTCAGGTAATGACAATACGGCTGCAGACCCAGAAATAATAGTTTGTATTAGTAACTTATCTAATGTTTTTGGAAACGCAAATATTTTAAGTATAGACTTTACAGCTGGAGAGTATGCTGATGCATCTGACTTCACAGTTACTTTAACTTTTGATGAAGAAATCACAGTAACATCTGCTGCTGCTACATCTAACCAAACAATAACAAACAAAATGTATCTATTATTAGATAGACTAGGTGCAACTGATATGGCGTCTGATAACACAATCGCTGCTCAATACTCATCTGGTTCTGGTACTAACCAACTATCATTCGTAGGTAGACTACAATCAGCTGATGCTGGATTTATTGGTTGGTCAAATACAATGGTTAACTTTAATGGTACATCTGCTGCTGTTGATAATGACGGACATGATATTCGTACATTTAGATTAAACAGTTCAGATGGTTCATCTGATTCAAATGACAGAATCATATTAGACGGAACAGATGGTTCAGCAACAAATGCTGGAGATGGTCTAATGTTAGAACAAATTAACATCGCATTAGAGGGTGTTGATTCTGCAACTGATGTTCGTTCTGAAACTAAAACAGGTGATGATTCAGAAGTGGTAATGTTACTTGAAAATGGAACACAAGAAACAGGCGAAGATAAACTTATTCTTAATGGAACAGATGGTTCATCTACAAATGCTAATGACAATGTTCTTGTTGAAGACTTTACAGGAAATGTTTCATGTTATACACAAACAGGTTCTTCTACAGGAAGTGCTTTAGTGTTTAATGGTGTAACAACCACATAATAAGATATTATCGAGGGAACTTAGCTTCCCTCAAATATCTTGTATAAATAGTTTAAAATTTGGAGTATATTATGACTGAAATTGACAAAGATAATTTAGAAGAAAAGATTAAAATTCTAGATGAAGACATACAGAAAGTTAATGAACTGTTAGTCAAACTAGAAAAAGATAAGATAAACGCACTTGCGACAATGAATGCTTTACAAGGAGCAAAGTCTCAGTGCCAAACTTTAATAAAAGAATTACATAATGATGAAGACCAGTCATCTGGTTCTAGTGATGATAGTTAAATGCTATCAGTAACATTCCCCTAATACATATGGGGTTTATATAAACGAGACATTAGTCTCACAACAGGAGAAGCCAAATGGCAGATAAGAAGATAACAGCTCTGACTGATTTAAGTACAGGAATAGCTGGTGCTGACTTGATTCATGTTGTAGATGACCCTACAGGTACACCTATCAACAAGAAAGTGTCAGTCACAAACTTTGTAAACAACCTACCTTCATTTATCGGTTTCAGTAACTCTACAGAAGATATTTCTTCTGCTACTCAAACCGCTATCTCAGTTGCAACAGCTATTACATTCCTTGAAACAACAGGAACTAATGCTGCTACATCACTAGCTGATGGTACAGTTGTTGGTCAAATCAAAATTATCGTTCATGACACAGCAGGTGGTACATCTGAAATGACACCTGATGATGCTCTTGGATGGATTGATGCTGACTTCGCTACTGTTGGTGACACACTAACACTTATGTGGACAGGAACAAAATGGGTATGCTTAGCATCTCACGCTGCTGCTGCTGATACAGGTGTTTGTGAGGTAACAGCTACTGACTAATAGTCAATAACTTACCGCACCATAACAGTGCACAGGAATTTGGGGGGATGAACTTCCCCCCAAGTTTTAATTAAGGAAAGAATTATGAAAACATTTAAAAAATTTTTAAACGAGGCAAGTGGATTTCCAACAGGACCTGTTGGTGAAAATCCTAATAACTTAGCGGGTGAAGTTACAGATACTCTGGGAACAGATATGTCTAATCCTGCAAACTTAAAGAGAATAAATGCTATCATAGGTGCTATTGCAAACATGGAATACTTGATACCTGAACATGCAGTTGAAAGACTAAGAAATTCTTTAGATAAAATTCATTTAACATTTCCTAAAGTTCCTGCTATGGAAGGCAAAAGTGGTTCCTTTGATTTACCATTAACATTGTTTGGTGGAAGATTTGGAAAAACAGGAACAGAAGCACCTGATGAAATTACAAATGATGATGGCATATCTCACATGGTAGAGGGTGGACTATCACTTAAACTAAGATATGAAATGATGCCTAATAACAACTCTTGTAAAATCTTTGCTAAAATTGAGTAATTAAAAATGTATGAGAAGATAACACCTCAAAATGTTATCATGTACGCAATAAAAAATTACGATAACCCACAATGCGAAGGTGAGAAAGAATTTGAGGATGATTTAAAAAGATTTAAGTATATTAAGAGACTTCTTAGAAGATACTATGAGACTGGTGTTTTAAAGGAGAGATTACTATTGAATCACCTTATTGTCTTAAACAATGTATTTAGCCCAGAGGCGGCTACAACACTACTTCTATATAAAATACAACCAGCATACTGGCCAGCGCTTAAATCCTTTTTAATTTTCCTAAATACTATAAAACATGATGAATTAGAAGAGATAAGTGCAGACACAGAAGTATTAGAAATATTAGGAAAGATATAATGGGTAGAGCAATAGATTTATTTGTAACATATAGATTCCTTAAATTATTGACCACTCCGTTCAATAAAACAGAGGCATTTAAATTAGGAATCATAGACAAGGATGGCCACAGAATATTAAAACCAAAATCTACAAAACCTGAGGTAGAGATAGCCACTACTGCTCAAAAGAATGCATATACCATTTTACACAAACTAGTTTTCAACATCAAAAAACTATTCAACAAAGTACCAGGTCTCAAAACTAAAGTAGGAACATATGCAGCTGCACTATTCTTACTCAAAGATACATTTAAGGAATCTGTTGATGACCCAGATGTATTTGAAAAAGAATTCATAAAATTTCTTAAAGAAAATGACATAGAGTTTGATAGTGAAATATCAGAAGAAGTCATAGGATTTGGAGAAGTTTTACCTAAAGGAAACTATGTGCTAGTCAATGATATACTAAATAAAGAAGATGAAGAGATTGCAGCATCCAAGGGTGATTTAGTTATGACTTTTGAAGATGAGGCTGCAGCAGACACTATATTAGGAGTGGATATATTCCCTGTAATACATGTCGCATCAAAAGAAAAGATATTTGTATCTCTAGATGATATAGAGGAAGTAGAAGATGACAGCTAAATGGAAACAGATTCAAACTTATCATGATAGTAAAACTATGCATGAGAGTAAGTTTAATATAACAAAAAAACAAGCAAAGATGATTCTTGACTTGAAAAAAGATGAACTTAAAAAAATGAGATTTCTTGCTATGTTAGATATTGACAAAGATGAAGTTAAACAATTAGCAAAGAAAGACCCATCTATCGTTAGAGCAATAGGTAGACAAGGTGGTAGTTTTAGAACATCACTTGTTAGAAAAAGAGCTAATGAAGATGCACCAACAGTACATACAGGCCCTGCAATAGCGGGAACAGGTGATGATTCATCTGTCGTAGTTGTTAGAAAGAAAAAGAAAAAGAAAACAAATGTTCTTATAGGTGGAGATAAACCACTATCAAGATTAGACGGAAGAACTAAGGCCTATAAAATACACGCACAAAGATTACAATCACAAAGAGAAAGAAGACAAAAACTAAGAGATTCTAGGTCTAATAAATTTACAAAAGGATTAAAAGAAAAATTTAGTGATTTCTCTAGAGAAGAATTTATTGTAGAAGACAATGTGGCAATACTTAGAAAAATTGTTAAGGACAAAAGGAACATGCCTATAAAACTTAAAGATGGTCAAATGAAAGTAGATTTGTTTACTGCCAGTGCCTTTGTTCAAACACTAGACAATAAAAAAATAAAACCAGATACTAAAAAGAAATTAGAATTTTTAATTAACAAAGGTTCAAAATCACAATTTTTAAGAACAGTAAATGCTGTTTTTAAATAGGATTCAATCATGAAAACTTTCAGAATGTTCACAGAAGATTACATGGATTCATACGCACTACACAGGACTAGTACAGGCCCTGGTATTAACGCATATGTTCCTACCGCTGACTTGAATTTGAGAGCACAGAAAAAAATCAAGGGGGGCAAAGGGAACTCAATGAAAGAAAAAACAAATTTACAAACAACGCCAGTTAATGCCATAAACTTTATACTTGATGATATTAGGCGTGTCGCTGTAAAAGAACTTCAAGGTGGTAAAACCACATTGACAAACAGAATTGCTAAACTAGTAGGACAGAGTGTAGAAATTAAACCAGGCTCAGGTCGTGCTAGTCAAGTAATAATAAAGAAATAGAGAGGAGATAATATATGTTAAGTATGTTAATAGAATCAATAAAAGAAAAGCTAGGTGAGTTATCATCTTGGTCTGGTGGCGCTTTTATTGGAACAGGGGTACTAATTTTACTTGGTAGTCCTATACTTCATTTAGTAGCATATGCTGCTATCATTTATGGTATATATTTAATTTTTAAAAAAGGTTAGTGAATTATGTTTGGTAGTGTTAGAGTGATAATCATGGCAGTAGTATTCATTGGCATCTCAGGTGTTGGTGTATATGTCATGAAACTTCGCTCTGACAATGCCATTTTACAAGCCAATCAAATTCAATTAGAACTTTCAATCGAATCACAAAAACAAGTGATTCAAAAACAAAAAGAAGACTTTGGTAAAATTCTTGAAGCAAACAAGAAGATGAATAAATTAGTAAGTAATTTACAAAAAGATATTGATGCTTTAGATAAAAGATTTAACAAAGGGGCAAGAGACTTTGGTAAACTTGCAAAAGAAAAACCAAAACTCATAGAAAAAATAGTTAATAGAGGTAGTGAAAGAGCGACAAGATGTGTTGAGATTGCTGGTGGTTCACCTTTAACAGAAAAGGAATTACTTGCAACAAAGAAAAGTGAAATCAATACAGAGTGTCCTAGTATAGCTAATCCAAATTATGAACCTTATTAGTGGAATATTAATTGTTGGTGTTTTAACAATGTCTGGTTGTAGTTCAATCAAACAATTAGATATCTTTACTATGGAAGTAGAGAGAGAACCTCTTGCATTAGAAAAGCCAGAGATTAGACAATTAGAAAAATTAAAATGGATTATTATTACATCTAAAAATGCTGATGAAGTTTTTAAAAAAATGGAGGCTGAAGGTATCGACCCTGTCGTGTTTGGATTGAGTGATAATGACTTTCAGTTACTTGCTAAAAACTTTGCACAGATAAGAGCTCACATGATGAAACTGAATGTTATGATAGATGAATACAAGGATTATTACGAATCAGATGTTATAAATAATAAAGAATTAACAGAGGATAAAAAGTAATGGGTTCATTTAATGGGTTTTTAGATGCAAAATTTATACCACCAAGAAATTGGTCACTAGATACTTCACTTAAATTTAAATCTAAATTATTATCTAAAGGTGATAGAGAGTTATTAGTTGAGTGTGGAATACAAGTTACAAAAACGACAAACACTATTACAGTTCCAAAAGGATATGTAACAGACTTGGCGTCTGTTCCTAGAATCTGTTGGTCATTTATTGCACCTTTTGATGTTGCAAGAGCAGCAGTAGTTCATGATATCATGTATGAAAAAATAAATGGTGCATTTAAAAAAGGAATTATTGAATCCAAAAAAGAGAGAGAGATATACAGGAAGATAGCTGACAAGATGTTTTTAGAAGGCATGGAAGCAGCAGAACCACCTGTATCAAAAGTAAAAATTAAATCTGCATATTGGGCAGTCAGAATGTTTGGTCGTTGGGCTATTAATAGTTCTGAACCTAGAAAGGGAATATAAAATGTGGGAAACGATTGAGAGAATGGCGGATGACCGCTTATGGATTTACACAGGTATCGCTGGAGCACTACTTGGTGCTGCATTTCTAGCATATTTCAAAGACACAAGATTAGGATTATGGATGTATTCCAAGTTTGATTCTATGTTAGATTTTTTAGTTGAGAGGTGGGGTTGGACTTGGTTCAAACAAGATGAAAATGCTTGGCGCAAAAGATATCCAAAAATTGTAAAAAAAATTGATGAGTTAGAACAAGAAATAAAATCTATTAAAAGGAAGATAGGATAATGCCAGTAACAGACATAGAATTAGATGTAGAGCTTCTCAAAAAAGAAGTGGATGACATGAAAAAAATCCATGGTCGTTTGGATACTGCTATCACAAAAATAACAGATGTATCTAACTGTATTAATCGTATGTTGGCAGTCCATGAAGAAAAGATATCTCAACAAGAGGAAATACAGATTAGACAGGCTACAGAGTTCTCAAATGATGTAAAAGAGTTACATTCTAGAATCACTACAAGTACGAAAGAGATGACAGAGTTAATGACTAAACAACACTATGAGGCAGATGCTGAAATGAGAAGATTAAGAATAGATATTACAGAAAGAGTGGGAACACTTGAAAAATGGAAATATCTTGTTATTGGAGGTTCAATAGTTGTAGGATTTGCACTAAATGCCTACATGAGATATATGATGTAAACCCTTGACATTTTACGATTCAACCTGTTAGTATAGCACCATGTATTATATTGACCAAAAGTATCTACTTTTATTATCATCTCAATTAAAACAATTCAAGAAAAAGAATGACGGACTGTATAATTTTCGTTGTCCTTATTGTGGCGATTCTAAAAAATCTGAAACAAAAGCCAGAGGATTCATGTTTCGTAAAGAAAATTCCATGATATATAAATGTCATAATTGTGGAGTTGGAGCAAGTTTTAAGAATTTTGTAAAGCATGTAGATTCAAAAATTTATAATGAATATATACTTGAACGGTACAAGAAAAAAGAAGTTGAACCTGACATAAGTCAGTTTCGAAAACCTAAATTTTTGTTAGGAGATTCACCATTAAAGTCTCTTATCAAAGTATCAACATTGGAGCACAATCACCCTGTAAAGAAATTTTTAGAGAACAGACAAATACCAAGTCATTCTCATCATGAACTATTTCTTGCTCCAAAGTTTTTTGAATGGGTTAATAGTTTAGTGCCTAATAAGTTTCCTAGTTTAGATGGTGACCATCCTAGATTAGTGATACCATTTTTTGATGAACGAGATAAGATGTTTGCTTTTCAAGGAAGAGCATTTGGAAAAGAAAATCCAAAATATATAACCATCGTTCTTGATTCTGATAGAGATAAAATTTATGGTCTTAACAGAGTAGATTGGAATAAAAAAGTTTATGTTGTTGAAGGCCCGATTGATAGTTTGTTTTTAGATAACTGTATTGCAACTGCTCAATCAGATTTAAGAGTTGGTAAAAAAGATAGTGTGATTCTTATACCTGATAACGAACCTCGTAATAAAGAAATTGTAAAACAGATAGAAAGATTTATTAGTGATGGTTACTCGGTTGTGTTGTGGCCTGAGTATGTGAAAGAAAAAGATATTAATGACATGATACTCTCTGGTAAAAGTAAATCAGAGATACAAAAAATTATAAACGAAAATGTGTATTCAGGAATCAAAGCTAAAACACAATTCGTATTTTGGAAAAAGGTAGAATTAAAAAATGAAAAAAACTTATCTAGGAATCAGTATAGACACAGATAAAGACAAACTACTATCAGAACAAGCAGAAAAATTATTAAAAGATTATTATTGTAAAGACGGAGAGGATTCACCACAAATGGCTTTTGCTCGTGCAGCCAAAGCATACTGTTATGGAGACATAAAACTTGCTCAAAGAATTTATAATTACGCTTCTAATAAATGGTTCATGTTTGCTTCACCTGTGTTATCAAACGCACCAAAATTATATGAGAAAGTAAAGGCCTTACCTATATCATGTTTTTTATCTTATGTGCCAGACACACTTGAAGGTCTAATTGACCATACATCAGAGTTAAGATGGTTATCAGTAAAAGGTGGAGGTGTTGGTGGACATTGGTCAGATGTTCGTTCAGTATCAGACATAGCTCCAGGCCCTGTTCCATTTCTACACACAGTCGATGCAGATATGACTGCCTACAGACAAGGAAAGACTAGAAAGGGTTCATACGCCGCCTATATGGATGTCTCACACCCCGATATTTTAGAGTTTTTAACTATTCGTATACCAACAGGGGATGTAGGTAGAAAGTGTCTTAACATGCACCACGCAGTGAATGTGACAGATGATTTTATGACTGCAGTAGAGGATGATGAGGAGTGGAGTTTACTAGACCCAAATGATGGCACAGTCAGAGAAAAACATAGTGCTCGTAAAATTTGGGAATCAATATTAGAAACAAGATTTAGAACAGGTGAACCTTATATTAATTTTATAGATACAGCAAATCGTTATTTACCAAAACCAATGAAACGAAAAGGATTAAAAATTCATGGGTCAAATTTATGTAATGAGATTCATCTTCCTACAAGTGAAGATAGAACAGCAGTCTGTTGTTTATCATCTTTAAATTTAGAATTGTATGATGAATGGAAAGATACAAATGTTGTAAAAGATTTAATTACATTTCTAGACAATGTATTACAATTTTTTATAGACCATGCACCAGACTATATTAGTCGTGCAAGATATTCTGCACAACAAGAGAGGTCATTAGGATTAGGTGCCATGGGATTACACTCTTTATATCAAAAACACAGAATGCCATTTGATTCACTTAGAGCAAAAACATTGAATGGAGAAATATTTAAAAAAATAAAAGATGATGCAGTAGAACAAACTAAGACACTTGCAAAAGAAAAAGGTGAGTGCCCAGACATGAAAGGTTCTGGTAGAAGAAATTCACATCTACTTGCTATTGCACCAAATGCAAATAGTTCTATGATTACAGGTTGTTCACCATCTATTGAACCTCACAAGGCAAACGCATATACACATAGAACAAGAGCAGGGTCACATCTAATACAAAACAAATATCTAAAAGAAGAGTTAAAAAAGATAAATATGGACACACCAGAAGTATGGACTTCAATCATTACAAATGGTGGCTCGGTTCAGCATTTAGATTTTATAAATGATAGTATCAAAGAAGTTTTTAAAACTGCAATAGAGATAGACCAGAGAGAAATAATAACACAAGGTGGTGACAGACAACAATATTTATGTCAAGGTCAATCACTTAACATATTCTTTCCAGCAGGAGCTTCAAGAAAATATTTACATGATGTACACTTTCAAGCATGGAGAAAGGAGTGCAAGGGATTATATTATCTAAGAACAGAAACATCTCATAGAGCTGAGAATGTTGCTGAAAAAGTTAAATTAAATAAATTAAAAGATTACTCAGAAGATTCACAGTCAGAAGAAGATTGTGAAGCTTGTCAAGGTTAGGAGAGAATAATGGAAGTACAAGTATACACCAAAACAGATTGCCCATTTTGTGTTCAAGCGAAACAATGGTTTAAAGAATTTAATATAGATATCATAGAACATAATTTAGATAACGAAGAAGAAAGATTATCATTCTTTCAAAGAATAAACCATAATCAAGAACAGTTAGGAATTAAACTTCCGCAAATAAATACAGTTCCACAAATTTTTATAGATGGTAATCGTGTTGGTGGATATGCAGAGTTACTTAAAAAACAAGAAACAATTTTAAAACACAGAGGCGGTTCTCTTACTAAACTTTCAGAAACTTACAAACCATTTTACTATCCTTGGGCTGTTGATTTAACAGTAAGACATGAAAAGGCACATTGGATTGAGGAAGAAGTTGATTTATCAGAAGATGTTACTGATTGGAAAATGAATAAAGTTAGTTCTGTAGAGAAAGAATATATCACAAACATACTTAGATTATTTACTCAATCAGATGTTGCAGTAGGTCAAAATTACTATGACCAATTTATTCCTAAATTTAAAAACAATGAAGTTAGAAACATGTTAGGTTCTTTTGCAAACAGAGAAGGTGTTCATCAAAGAGCTTATGCATTATTAAATGATACTCTAGGATTACCTGATAGTGAATACCATGCATTTTTAGAATACAAAGAGATGGCAAACAAAATTGAATACATGCAGAAGTCTGATGTAACAAATCATAGAGGACTTGCACTTGCATTGGCAAAATCTGTATTTAATGAAGGTGTTGCTTTATTTGCATCATTTGTTATGTTACTGAACTTTCAAAGATATGGAAAGATGAAAGGAATGGGTAAAGTCGTAGAATGGTCTATTCGTGATGAATCTATGCATGTTGAAGGTAATTCATCACTATTCAAATCATTCTGTGCAGAACATCCTAAACTTATAGATGATAATTTTAAAAAAGAAATATACACAATGGCAACACAGATAGTTAAGTTAGAAGATAAATTTATTGACTTAGCTTATAACCTTGGTGAGATAGAGGGTTTATCATCTGAGGAAGTTAAAAAATATATCAGATATATAACAGATAGAAGATTATTACAACTAGGATTGAAAACATCTTTTAAAGTAAAAGATAACCCATTACCATGGTTGGAGTGGATATTGAATGGTGCAGACCATACAAACTTTTTTGAGAATCGTGTAACTGAATATGAAGTTGCAGGACTATCAGGTTCTTGGAATACTGCATATACACATTAAGGAAAAGTATGGTGATAAAAGAAATAGTATGTGATTCATGCGAGGCTTCATTTACAATAGAATATGAAATGTTAGGACACCAATACAAAGTAAAGGTATGTCCATTTTGTGGCTCAGAATTAGATGAAGAACTTTTGCATGAATTTGAAGTGAATGATAATGATGACCCCTACGAAATTTAAACCAATAATATTAAAAAATGTATGTTCAAAAACATATCTAGATGTTTTTATGCATATGATACCTAGTGTTGAATTATGGGAAAACAAAGAAGAACACAATGTTAATTACAAAAAAATTAATTTAGTAAAATTAAATATTGTAACACACGGTAAATTTGATAATCCAATGTTAGGTGGTATTGCGATAGGATTATTATCACAAATATATGATGCAGGTGGAAAAGATTACATCACACCAGAAATGCATTTCTGTGCAATAAGTCAAAAAGATAATTCAACACCAACAAACTTTCATACTGATGATTGGGGTAAAGGTAAACTAAAAGTTTTAGGGATACTAAACTCTGATTGGAGCAGTGAAAAAGATGGTGGTGGTTTTATATGTGATGGCGTTCCTTACAAATTAGAACCAACGGACTTTTTAATTTTTGATTCAAATCAAACGCATTCAAACAATATTATAACAAGTGATAAAAAGAGGATTGCAATAGACTTTATGTTAAGTGCAAAATAAATTATGAAAACATCAAGTGCAAAAGCAAAAGGTAGAAAACTACAACAATGGATGAGAAATCTATTGATAGAAAAATTAGATGTTCACCCAGAGGACATTGAATCAAGAAGTATGGGTGCTGGTGGTGAAGATTTAATTATGGCAAGAGCTGCTAGAGAAAAGTTTCCATTATCAATCGAATGTAAAAATCAAGAAAAAGTAAATGTGTGGGAATCATATAAACAAGCAGAAGAAAATTCTAAAGACTATGAACCTGTGGTTGTAATTAAAAGAAACAATGCAAAACCATTGGTTGTCGTAGATGCTGAATATTTTGTTTCTTTGTTTGATAAATAATATAGTTATGGTAGAATTTGTTTTAGTAGCAGTCTTACATTTAAGTGGTGATGAATTAGGGCCAGAGATGGTTATAGACTTTTACCCAACAATACAAGAGTGTATAGTACAAGCAGATGACGCTCAACACATTGTTAATGAAATACAATCACAATGGTATGGCTTTATGAAAGAAGAGCGTTCACATGGAAATATGGTGCCACCCATTGTATCAATAGGTATGTTTTGTAAACCACTAAAAGAAGCACATGGAGATGAAGCATGAATGCATTTTTAAAAATATTATTTGAATTTGGATTACCTATTTTTGCTGCCACAGTAATGGGATTTTTTATATATTTAATTATCAAATATATTTTAGAATCTGTAGTTGGTCAAGTAAAAGGTATGCACGGTATTATTATGGCACTTGATAATAGAGTAAAAGCAATGAACAATGATATGATAAAATTAGATTTACTTATATCACATTCTTTAAATCTAAAACCAGATGAAGATAGAATTGCTAGAGCAGATGGTAAAAAAGATGCCAGGCGTGATTAATGAAAACTAGCACAATTATAGAAATCATAAATCAATATGGATTTGCAACTATAGCTGCAGTTGGTATGGGTTGGTTTATATATTTTATCTACAAATATGTAACAACACAAATTAAAAAGAAACTTGGTGAAATGCATGTAGTCTTAATCGCTCTGATAGACAGAGTAAGAATGTTAGATAATGATATTATAAGACTAAGAAGTAAAGTAAATACAGTGCTAGAATTGAGAGAAAAAGAGAAAAAAACCACACCTCGAAAGAGAAATACATAAGTCAATTATTATAAATACAAGTATGATGACACTAGAATTTAAAAAAATAGTGTTAGTATCCTTTCTATTATGCCTTTCCTTGATAAATACTAGCACGGCAAGTGAACTAACTCACAAATTTGGTAATCCGTCTTTTAGTAAAGAGGGATATTCTCAACATGTGCTGTCTGTAGAACAGTTACAATATACTAGAGAAAATGATAGAGTTAAAGACGCGAAATCTGCTTTATCTCAAGCAGAGAGAGATGAGAAAAATAAAACAATCAATAAATTTATTGCTAATGTAGAGAGCCGTATCTATGCTAACTTGTCTAAACAGTTAGTTGATAATATGTTTGGTGAGGGTTGTACAACCGATTGTGCAACAAGTGGAACAGCAGAAGTAGAAGGTTCTCAAATTTATTGGATAAAAGATACATCATCAGAGATGATAACTTTAACAATAACTGACCCAACAGGAACAGTATCAACATTAACTGTGCCAGTTGGAGATTTTATTTTTTAAAAAAATTATGTGGGCTTATGTATTAATATTTTTGGCAGGGATGTGTTTGTCTGGTTGTTCGACAACAATGGGAAGTTTTGTTGAGTATTCTGAAAAACCTTACACAGAATCTTCTAGGACAGGAGATTTATTAAGAGGGATACCTGACTTAGACCAAGAAAAAATAACCATTGCCATTTATGATTTTCCTGATAGAACAGGACAGAGAAAACCTAACACTAAGTTTTCTCAATTAAGTACGGCAGTAACACAAGGCCCAGAGGCGTATTTAATAGACGCTCTTAAAAAAGTAAGTGGTGGTGATTGGTTTATTGTTGTAGAAAGAAAAGGTTTACAGAACCTAGTTAGAGAGAGACAGCTAGTTAGGTCTACAAGATTAGAATATGATGGTGAACAAAAAGCAAACAATGTGTTAAAACCACTAATATTTGCTGGACTTATTATTGAAGGTGGTATTGTCAGTTACGATACTAATGTCGTAAGTGGCGGTGAAGGTGCAAGGGTATTCGGTATTGGGGCTTCCAAACAATATCGAACAGACCAAGTGGCAGTTGCCATGAGGGTAATAGCAGTACAAACAGGAGAGGTGTTGATGACAGTATCAGCAAACAAAACGATTGCAAGTTATCAGACTGGTGCTGATGTCTTTAGATTTTTTGATTTAAGAACTAAAGCTTTAGAAATAGAAAGTGGTGCAGCTGTAAATGAACCCATAGATTATGCTATCCGTTCTGCCATTGAATATGCAGTTTTGAAAATGGTTGAGAAAGGAGAAAAATTAGACTATTGGAAGTTCAAAAAATGGAGTGTAGAAGAATGAAAAAAATAATATCAATAATGATGTTGATGTTTATTTCGTTATCAGTATATGCTAATGACATTTATATAAACCAATCTGGTGCTACATTAGATTTAGACATTACACAAGATGGTCAGAATAACACAATAGGTAATTCTGGCACTGCTTCTAGTGTAATTGGTGCCACAACAAACTTGGCAATTACACAAGTTGGTGATAGTAATGTCATGACTTTTGATGTTAATGGTGCAACTTACACAGGTACATTCTCTGTAACAGGTGATAGTAACAATATAGACTTTAATTGTGATAGTGCTGGAAACAACAGTTCTTGTGGAACAGCTACAGCTTCTATCGTTTGGGTAGGTTCAACTAACGATATTGATGTGGATATTGGTGAAACAGCAGCAGCTACTAACGCAACAGTTTCTATTACTGGTGCAAGTGGTAGTGACAGTAATGTTGTATTAGCTACAATAGATGGTACCTCAGCAATACTAACATTATCAATCAACGGAGATACAAATAATTTCTTAGTTGATATAGATGGTGATGGTGATGTAAATGGTCATACATATGTCCACACACATACAGGTTCTATCGCTGATGTAGATATAACTCAAAGTGGTATCTATGATAACATGATAACATTGACAACATCTGGTGATAATCACGATATAGACATAACACAAACAGACTAATGAAAAAATTTTTTATTATGATGTTGTTGTTTAGCACTAATGTTTTTAGTGCAACTATTGGTGATGTTATATTACAGGAAGGTAGCGGTATCGTAGAGAGAAAAGATGGTGGTGAGTTTTCTAGTAAAATAGACTTAGACATCTTCTCTTATGATACCGTTAAAACAGGCAAAGGTAAAACTGCCATTGAGTTTGTTGATGATACTAGAGTGGATGTAACAGAACACTCTAAATTGTTAATTGATGAATTTGTATATGACCCAAATACAAAAACAGGTGCTTTGTCTTTGAAAGCATCTTTGGGCACGGTAAGATATGCCTCTGGTCAAATTGCAAAAAATTCAAAACAAAATGTAATAATAAAAACACCGACTGCAACAATCGGTGTTCGTGGAACAGACTTTTCAATGACTATAGATGAAACAGGTAGTTCTACAATTATATTATTACCATCATGTGATACAAGTGGTAATTGTTATGTTGGTGAAATTGATGTAACATCAGACGCTGGACAAGTTATCATGAATCAAGCATTTCAAGCAACAGTCGTAGAAACAGTATCTAGTAGACCCATGAAACCCGTAACATTAGACATAGATGAAAACTTAATTGGTAATTTATTAATCATATCAAAACCTAGAGAAATAGAAGAGCAACAAACTAAAGAAAGATATGCAATAATTGCAAATGCATTAGATTTAGATTTTTTAGAGTTTGAAGAGTTAGATGTAGATTACTTAGAAGAGGAGACTGAAAATTGGGCAACAGGATTAGACATAGATTTTCTAGAACAAAATTTTTTGGCAGACATACTTGAACAAATTAATAAACAACTTGCTTTACAAATGAGAAATGAATTCGATAAAGAAAAAACAAGGACAGAGGTTAGATTAGGTAAAGACCCTGAGACAGGTATTACTTTATTAGATGAAGACCCAGACTGGTTATGGAGTAGAGAAGACGCTGCTGGTAATAAAATCGAACTAAGACTAAACAAGGAGCATGGATACATCCTAAATATAACACAACAAGATTTTGAAATTATTGACTATGAAATAGGGGGTGTAGAAAATGATATCACAATTTATCAAGCTCAGTAGTTTACTACTACTGTTAAGTTTTTCAGTATATGCAAATGATGTAACTGTCACAGTTATTACATCAGAGGGTGGTACTTTTAATGTACTACAAGATGGTGAAGATAATGATGTTGATTTTGATATACAAAGTATGAATGGTTTTAATATTGATTTAGACCAGATAGGTGATAATAATGTTATTGATATAGATGTTGATGGTAGGACTAGTAATGGTTCTTCAATGACTATTAACCAAAGTGGTAATAACAAAAGTTTCTCAGGCAGTTATTATTGTGGTCATTCATCTTGTTCAATGACAGTTAATCAATGAAAAAATTCATAACTCATTGGACTTTTGCGTTCATAACTTTACTCACTTTAACTTTTATTGGTTTACAAGAACCTTATGTCAAAGAAATATTAAAGTTAAAATCATTTGATATTCTCATACAACAAGAAGAAAAAGAATTATCAAAAGATATTGGTATTGTTACGATTGATGAAAAGGCTATTGAGAAGTATGGACAGTGGCCTTGGTCAAGAGACAAAGTTGCAGAGATAATTTTAAAACTAAGACAGTCAGGTGCTGGTGTAATCATGTTACCTATACTATTTTCAGAAGAGGATAGATTTGGAACAGATAAATTTTTTTCAAGAGTATTAATTAACAATGGTGTGGTGATTGCACAAGTTGGCACATCACAAACTAATAAAAATTCTGTGCCAAGAGGAGTTGCAAAAATAGGTGACCCATTACCTTATCTTTTTGAGTGGGATGGTATATTAGGTCCCATACCAGAGTTAGGTAGTAGTGCTGATGGTGTTGGTGTAATTAATACTGCCCCTGAGATAGATGGTGTAGTAAGAAGAATACCACTAATCATGAGAATAGGAGAAGCAACATATCCTACCATGGCAGTAGAAGTCATTAGAGTTGCAACAGGTAATCCAAGTTATCAAGTCAAAGCAGGAGAGAGTGGAGTTCAAGCAGTAAGAGTACCAGGGTTTCCTATCATTAACACAGACCCAAATGCAAGAATATGGTTACATTGGAACAAACAGTTTGAAACTATTTCTGCCTCAGAGGATGATTTTTCAAAGTTCAATGCTCGTACCGTAATCATAGGAATGACTGCTGAGGGTTTAGGTGGAATTATTGCAACACCAGTCGGTGAACAATATGATTATGTTTTGTCAGCATCCACATTACAAACTATGATAGATGGTAAACAAATTAATCGTTATGATGTTAGTTCATTTTTAGAATTAGTTTTATCTTTTGTTTTAGGTGTTATGGTTATACTGATTACAAGATTCACACCTTATTGGTTTATTGGTTTGAGTATGTTGTCACTTTATGGTGTGAGTGTCTATGGTTCTTATTATTTATTTCACAACCATTTAATATTATCTGATGTTAGTTGGATAATTATTGTAATCACCATAGTTGGTATGCATAGTATTTTTAATAGATTTATTTTAGAGTTCAGATTAAAACAACAAATAAGAAAACAATTTGAAACTTATCTAGACCCAAGACAAGTTGCAGAGTTACAGAAAGACCCAAGTAAATTAAAACTAGGTGGTGAGAGAAGAGAGATGAGTTTTCTGTTTATGGATATTGTAGGGTTTACACCAATATCAGAATATTATAAAAACAAAGATGACCCAGAGGGATTAGTTGAAGTCATCAATGATTACCTAAATCGTATGACTAAGATTGTTTTGAAAAATGGTGGAACAGTTGATAAGTACATGGGTGATTGTATTATGGCGTTTTGGAATGCACCACTAGATTGTGAAGACCATGCAGAGATGGCTGTCAAGACTGCTATCGAGTGTGCAGAGGAAACAGAAAGACTAAAACAGAATTTTAAAGAGAGAGGATTACCAGATATCAATATAGGGTCTGGTGTCAATACAGGAACATGTATAGTTGGAAACATGGGTAGTGATACAAGATTTGATTATTCAGTCATTGGAGATGCAGTCAATTTAGCTGCCAGATTAGAAGCAGCAACCAGAAACTATAAAGATGAAAATGGTGGTATTGTATCTACCCTATATTCATCATATACTATGCAAAAATTGAACAATATAAAATCTATGAAAGTTGATGAAATCAAAGTCAAAGGAAAAGAAGAATTAATCACCATCTATAGACCTCTCTAAATGAGAATGATTCTCATTTACACCCCCCAAAAATAAGGGCAAAATAACCCTTGACAATACTTGTATGACCTGTCATAATGGTTACAGAATCATAAAAAGAGAGATAAAATATGAGTGAAATAATACAATTATCAATTCCACAAGAACCAGAAATAGATAGTGGAAATCTATTAGTAGATGATATAGAAACTATACCCTATAAAAATTGGATAGATTCTTATATTGACTATATTGACTTCAAATTTGAATTCAAATATAGATGGCCAAATGTATGGATGATTCTAAATGAGAATGATTCTCATTAACAACACCAAATTAACCCTTGACATGTCTTGTATGGATATGTTAAGATTGCCATGTAATTTAAATCAAGAGAGGTTGAAAATATGAAAGAGAGTATACGAAAAGAAATTATGAATATGGACTTATCAGAGTTAAATGGTCTGATAGATTTTATTCGTGATGTACAAGTGATGAACGCAAAGTCATCATTACAAGAAGGTCAGCAAGTGTATGTAGTTCAAAAGACTAAAAGAGAGTTGGGTACACTTATCAAAATTAAACAAAAAAGATGTACTGTCGATATAGGTGGTCGTAGATATTCTGTACCGATGGCTATGTTGGAGGCTGCATAATGGGACAAGTAAAAGATTACGCTATGGAACAAGCTGAAAATATTCTAAATGTTACTGCCATGAAGTTAGTTGGTGGTGACATATCAGAAGATGATGCATTAGAAATCTTAGATAAGAACATGGACAATCTAGACATTCTAGGATTCGAAAATAAATTTGATGCCATTCAGGCAGTTTATGATTTAACCACTTCAATCGTAGGGGGTCGAGTTTGAGAGGTAGTTCCACAAAACCAAGACAAAAGTTTCAAGTAAAAAGTTACGAAAAGAAAAAAAACTTCAAGAAAAAACCACAGGAAAAAGCAGGTGGTTTAGAGGTAATAGTTCACGGCGATGACATAAACAAAGCATTACGAATATTCAAAAAGAAAATTCTTAAAGCTGGTATTTTGAATCTTGCTCATGACAAGCAATTTTTTACGAAGAAAAGTGAAAAGAAAAGATTGGCCAAGTCAGCTGGAAGACAGAGATGGTTGAAGAAGTTAAGAGAAACACCAGGGCCACATCAAATGAAAAATAATTATCGAAGAAAAAAAGGACACTAAAATGGCAGACATAAAATTATTAAGACTTACCACTGGTGAGGATATTGTAGCAGAAGTAACATACTCTGATGATGAAACAACAACAATATCAAAACCATTTGTACTTATACCGATGGCTCAAAACCCTAGTGGTGGTTCAGAAACTAAATTATATTTTTCACCTTTTATACCATTCGCTGAGAATGATGAATTTACTATCAAAGAGGAAAACATAATAACAGTTAATGAACCTAAAAAAGAAATAACAGACAATTATTTACAATACACAGGTCAAATCGTACCAGTTGAGAAAAAGATTATATCATGACAGATGAGACAAAAGACAATATAATTATAGGCCCTTGGTCAGGTCATAATAAAGTTAATAGTGAAGATGCTGAAAATTGGGTAAAGAAAAAATATGACCGAGCATTAGAAAAAAATACCACTCAATTAGAAATGCAATCTAAGATACTTAAGGTTGATTCTATAACTGAAAATATTATGGTACAATTAATTCATACCTTATCAGAACAAGGTTATGAAATAGGAAAATCGGATTTTATTTTAGACATAGGTTTTTTATCAGAGGTAGTTAAGTCTGCTATGTTTAGACAAGAAAATTTACCACATATAATTCAAGGATTAGTTGATTCTCTAATGGTACCAGATAAGACTGAAAATCATGATGGTATTGATATGCACTATTCTAAGTTCGATAGTGGTTTATTAAAAGAGTTGGTAGAGATGGCAGAAGCTATATCAGAGGAGCAGACCGATGTTGAATTTTTACCAGATACAGAATTAGAGACTGACCCCGAAAAGATATCAAAGTGGAAAGATGAAAAAGAAAAAGGCTCTTTACATAATATGAGAACAGAAAAAATTCATGGTAAAGATGATGAAGATAATGACGGAAAAGAATTTTAAGAATTACAATAATGTAATCGCCGATATGACTATACGAGGCGTTAATTTAGTCAAATTAAATTTAATTTTCGAAAGGAGAAAATAACATGGGTAGAAAAGCACTATCAAAAACACAACGCGTATTAAATGCATTTGAATCAGGTAAGACACTTACTTGGACACAATTAAGAAACACATTTGACTTAACTTCACCACAAGCAATGGTTGATAAATTAAGGAATCAAGGTCATATGATATATGTAAACAAAACTGCAAATGGTACATCATATCGTATGGGTGAACCAACACAAGCAATTATTAACGCTGGTGTAGGTGCAGTATTGATGGGTGGTAAAGTTGATAAAACAATTATTGCTGCTGGAATCAAAGCACTTTATGGAACAGGAGTTTCATACGCTTCTTAATTAATTAAGAATTAGTGGGGTGGTCTTCGGGCCACCCTTTCTAAAGAGAGAGATATGAATTCAATAAAAATTATAGAAAAAGGATTACTAGGTGTGATTGCAATACTAACGATTATTGCAACCATACAAGAGATAATAACAATATACATGGTAGGTAAAGTTAATCTACCTGATTTGTTATTGTTGTTTATATACACAGAGGTCTTGGGTATGATAGGTGTATTCTATATGAGTAATAAGATACCTATCACACTACCACTTTTCATTGCCATGACTGCATTGTCAAGATTGATAATATTACAAGGTAAAGATATGGACCCAAGTGCGTTAGTTTATGAGGCAAGTGCAATATTATTAATTGCAATTGCTTGTCTAATTATAAGATATCGACCACCAAATCAGAATACTGAATCATGATACTAATTGACATGAATCAAATATCTGTTGCATCTCTTATGATGCATTTGCATATGAATAGAGGTGAGTTAGAAGAAGATATGGTTAGACATATGATACTCAATTCTGTAAGAATGTATCGAACAATGTTTAACGAAGACTATGGAGAGATGGTTTTAGCATATGATTCAAAATCATATTGGCGTAGAGATTTTTTTCCACAGTATAAATCGAATCGTAGAAAAAACAGAGAAGAAGATAACAAGGATTGGGATAGTATTTTTGAAGTTCTCAATCAAATCAAAAATGAGATAAAAGAATTTTTGCCCTATAAAGTTGTAGAAACTTATGGAGCAGAAGCAGATGATGTAATTGCAACATTATGTAAACATTATCAAAGTGAGAAAATCATGATTGTATCTGGTGATAAAGATTTCATACAGTTACAAAAATATGACAATGTAAGTCAGTATAGTCCTGTCACTAAAAAACTTGTGAATGGAGTTGACCCAAATGTCTATATAAAAGAGCATGTATTAAAAGGTGATAAATCAGATGGTGTTCCAAATGTTCTATCACCCGACCATACTTTTACAGATGAATTAAGGCAAAGGCCCTTGACATCTAAGAAGATGCATGATATACTTGCTACTGAAATTGATGATTTAAATGATGAATTGAAACGAAATTATCAGAGGAATTTTAAATTAATTAACTTGGATAATATACCAGAAAAATTAGAATTAGATATACTAGATGATTTCAAAGGAGCTTCTTGTGGTAATAGAAGCAAATTATTAAATTACTTTATAGAAAAAAGACTAACAAGTCTAACTGAAAATATTGGAGAGTTTTAAAATGGTTAATATGGCAACTGCACAAAACAGTAACAATACATTACTCATTTCAGAAATCTTAGATAAAGTTCATAAAGCAAAAACCAAAGCTAGAAAGATTGAAATTCTACAACAACATGATAGTGATTCATTAAGAATGATATTGAAAGCTTCTTTTGACCCCACTAAAGAATGGGTTATACCAGCAGGTGAAGTTCCATTTACACCAAATGACGCACCTGAAGGAACAGACCATACAGTCTTGGCAATGGAAGCAAGAAAGCTTTGGCACTTTATCAAAGGTGCTGACAATGAAACAAAACAAGCACAAAAAGAAAACATGTTTATACAAATCTGCGAGGGTTTGTGTGAAGCAGAAGCAAGATTATTAATTGCTGCTAAAGATAAAAGATTACATCAAGTTTATAAAGGCTTATCAAAAGATGTGGTAAAAGAGGCATTTGGTTGGGATGATAATTTCATGATTCCACCACCAGAGGAGTATCCACAGGCACCTGGTAGTGCCTCAGGCATTTAAAATTTTCCCGTTCATGTCGGCCTTCTCTCTCTCAACCTCATCATATGAGGCTGGCATGAACACCAGAGAGGTTATATATTATGAGTAGAGCAATCAAAAAAATACCATACAAGTTTGTACATGTGTTTTGGATTGATATACAATCTGATTCATCATGGCGTAGTGTAGAAGATGTAAAGGATGATAATTTACCTAGATGTCTTAGTACAGGTTTTTTAATTGATGATGATGGTGAAATGATAAGACTTGTTTCAGATTTTAATTTCAAAGATGATGGTAGTATTGATGAATGTGGTAATTCCACTATCATTCCTAAATGTGTGGTACAAGAGGTTAAAGAAGTATCATGAGATTTTACATACCAGATTTAGTAATTTATATTATTGCAGTGGTATCTACGGCTTTAGTTTTAGTCATGATGCACAATCAACAGAAAAAAAGAATCGAGGAACAAAATTCAAAAGAAAATGTTTGAACATGCAGTAAGAGTTCCTTTTGATATGAAACCAGTCTTTACTCAATGTGAAAGACCATCTTTCAATGTAAACGACACAGACTTATTAATACAAGCACAAAAGATTATAGAATTAAATAATCTAGGTGAAAATGTTTGGTTTGAAACTGAGACAGCAATCAAAGAGGATTTAGTTTACGAAACTGCTAAAAAGTTAGGTCTATTTAATGAACACGATAATTATCAATTATTACCAGAATGTAAAGATATCAAACAGCTAGGACTGGCAATAGAGGATGATGTCGTTATCATGCATAGAGGAAAACTAGAAGCTTGTTTTGTTGCATTCCCATCTAGCTGGAACGCTGGTGAAAAAGTAGGAAAAAGTTTAACAGAGTTACATGAACCTATTGCAGACAATGAGGCATTACTTCGTGCATCAGATGGTATCATGAGAGCCATGTGTAGTGGACAGTCATTTCACAGATACACTTGGGGTATATCACCTTTAAGTGGTTATAGTAATCACCCCTTGTATGAAAAACCAGAGATTAAAAATTTAAAAGATTTAACATTTAGAGTTGAACATGAAAGGACAATGACAGTCAAAGAGAGAGAGACAGCAGTGTTTTTAATTCATGTTGATACTTATCCACTAATGGATGTATTAGAGACTGATTCTGGTCTAATTATACAGGCTATTGACAGTATGAGTGAGAGTGTGTTAGAATATAAAAATCTAGTAGAAGTGAGGGAGTTATTACATGAACATATTTTATCTACATGAAGACCCAATACAAAATGCTAAGTGGCATGTAGACAAACATGTTGTAAAAATGGTTACTGAGTATGCTCAGTTACTATCAACAGCACATAGAATTTTAGATGGTACTGAATACGAAGGTAGGACTGCAAACAATAGAAGAATTAAAAGATGGCGTTTGCCAGATAAAAGAGAAGACATATTATTTAAAGCAAGTCATGTGAATCATCCTTGTAATGTGTGGGTGCGTGAAAGTAAATCAAATTATCGTTTGATGTACAAGATTTACATGGCTTGTCTAGCAGAGTATACATATAGATACGGAAAAATACATGGTTCTACAAGACCATCATTGTGTTTATTAAAAACACCAAAAAATATTAAGGACAAAGGATTGACAGAATTACCACAAGCTATGCCTGAGGAATGCAAAGTACCAGGTAACCCAATACAAGGTTATAAAAATTATTATATAAATTACAAAAATGGATTTGCTAATTGGAAGAATAGAACAAAACCAGAGTGGTATATGTAATGCCTACATACACATTTAAAGATAAAGATACAGGTGAAGTATTTGATAAGTTGATGAAGATATCTGAGAAAGAACAATATCTAAAAGACAACCCTAATTTAAAACCTGTATTGACTGCTCCTAATTTTGTAGGAGACCATATAGTTAAAAGAATGGATGGTGGAATGAAAGAAGTATTCTCAAAAATAGGAGATGCTCATCCAAATTCACCCATTGCAGATAGGTTCAGTAGAAAATCTATTGCTGACCAAAGGAAAGATAAAGTGGTAAAAAAATACAATTTAGATAAATAGCTATGTGATAGCCAAAATACAAATAGACTATACACAGGAGACCTATCAAGGATTGATGGGTCTCTACCTTATAAGGAATAATTTATGGCAAAACCATCAATAGGCGATATGATTGAACATTCTGAGCCTGAGTTTGAAAGAATTGTAACAGGTAAAGTAATTGAATTGTTTGACTTACAGTTTTTATACGAAGTTCACAAAGTTGTAGAAAAAGATAAAGAGAAAATACCTGTAGATAAAACAAGCACTAGAATGTGTATGTTTAATGAGAGTTGGAAGAAAATTTAGAGGATAAATAGATTTATGTCAAAAAAGAAAGAAGTTACATCTGGTGATTTAGTAAAGATAGAACCTATAACAGATAACCAAAAATTAGTATTTGAAAGTTATAAACAAGGTAAAAATGGATTTTTCTTTGGATGTGCTGGCACAGGTAAAACATTTATAACTTTGTATCAAGCACTAACAGATGTTTTAAAAAACGGAACAAACTTTGATAGAGTTGTTATTGTTCGTTCACTTATACCTACAAGAGAGATTGGTTTTTTACCAGGTGATGAAGAAGACAAAGCAGCATTATATCAAGTACCATATCAAAACATGGTACAGTTTATGTTCAAACAACCTAATGAGGATGCATTTAAAGGTTTGTATGATGCACTAAAAAGACAAGGAAGCCTTTATTTTTTATCAACATCATTTTTAAGAGGTTTAACTTTTGATAATTCAATCATCATAGTTGATGAATGCCAAAACTTAAACTTTCATGAATTAGATACTATCGTTACAAGAGTAGGACAAGATTCTAAAATATTTTTCTGTGGTGACTTTAGTCAAACAGATTTAACAAAGACAAATGAAAGAAATGGATTACATGATTTTTTAAGAGTGTTACAAAACATGGATGAGTTTACTTGTGTAGAGTTTGAGATACCAGACATTGTAAGGTCTGGGTTTGTAAGAAATTATCTTATAGAAAAAACCAAACTAGGTATAGGCGTAGACTTATAAATGAAAATTAGTTTAGAGGGATTATCTCTCATCAAAAAATTTGAGGGTTGTAAACTAGAAGCATATAAATGTTCTGCAGGAGTATGGACTATAGGTTATGGCCATACTACAGGTGTAAAAGAAGGTGATGTTTGCACACAAGAGGAAGCTGAAAAATTATTAAGAGGAGATATCTTTAAATTTGAAGAGTATGTGCAAGATAGTGTAAAGGTTGATTTAGACCAAAGTCAATTTGACGCATTAGTTGCATGGACATTTAATTTAGGCCCAGGTAATTTAAGAAGTTCAACCATGTTGAAAAAATTAAATAATGGAGAATATGAATCTGTTCCTTTCGAAATGAGAAGGTGGAATAAAGCAGGTGGTAAAACCTTAGATGGTTTAATCAGAAGACGCCAAGCAGAATCATTACTATTTGAAAGTAAAGAGTGGCATCAAGTATAAATTATGACAAAACAAGTAGAAGTCATTGTAAATGACACCCCACACTATTGGCCTTCATTAGAAGCAAAAACAATAGATAAGAAAAGATTTTATATAACACCTGAGGGTAATCAATACCCATCTATTACCACAGTATTGTCACCAAGAAACAAAGAAGGTATAATGAGATGGCGTAAAAAAGTCGGTGGTGATGTGGCCACACATATAGCAAATAAAGCAGCTGTAAGAGGTTCAAAGGTGCACAAAATGTGTGAAGATTATCTAAATGGTTTAGATATGGAGAAACACAAGAAAGATTTTTTACCATATTGTCTGTTTAGTGAGTTAAAAAAAGAGACATTTGACAATATAAATCAGGTTATTGGACAAGAGTTAGTATTATATTCTGATAAATACAAGATAGCAGGAAGAACAGATTTGATAGCTAACTATAGAGGAGAGTTATCAATCGTAGACTTTAAAACATCTACGAAAGAAAGAAATGATTCCTACAATGAAAATTATTACATTCAAACTGCAGCATATGCTGAGATGTTTGAAGAATTAACAGGTAATCCTATTAATCAAATAGTGATTTTGGTAGTAACGGAGAATGGTACTGTACAGGAGTTTATTAAAGATAAGAGAGAGTACATACCATTATTAGAAAAAACAATAGAGGAGTGGTACGAAACATGCAAGTAACATTTACAGAGAGTGCAGCAAATCAAGCAAAGGTCATTTTGGCAAGTGAAGACCCAGGGTTAAATGTTCGTTGTTTTATACAAGGTGGTGGATGCTCAGGTTTTCAATATGGATTTACTTTAGACCAAGAAAAAGATGATGACCATGTGTTCGAAACGAATGGAACAAAACTTTTAATAGACCCAATGAGTGGTGTATATTTTCATGGCGCAACTATAGATTATAAAGAAGACCCTTTGAATGGTAGTATGTTCATAATTAATAATCCAAATGCAAAATCAACTTGTGGGTGTGGTAGTAGTGCGGCTTTTTAAAGGAGTAAAGAGAAATGTTAGTAAAGGACTTAGAGCCAGCTTTGTGCGTGCTAAATTATGGTTTAGCAGTTACATGCGTATTGTTGGTTTTGTACATAATATTTAAAGATGATTAAAATATGTCAGTAAAAGAGGAAGAGATAAAAAAGTTTCAGTCTAATGTAAAATTCACTAGACATGATACACCAATGATAGATGAGTTGGAGAGTGGCCCATGGCCATCATTTATATCAGGTATCAAAAGACTTAGAGATGAACATCCTGAACCAAGAATAAACAAAATGACTAATGACCTGTTAGGTCAGTTAGAACATTCTTATGAAACTAGAAAAGGTTATTGGAAAGGTGGCACAGTATCAGTTTATGGATATGGTGGTGGTATTATACCTAGATTCTCGGAGGTTGGTAATCAGTTCCCAGAATCAAAAGAGTTTCATACACTAAGGGTACAACCACCTGCTGGTAATTATTATACAACAGATTCACTTAGACAGTTAGCAGATTCATGGGAAAAATATGGTTCAGGTCTTGTGACTTTTCATGGTCAGACAGGTAACATAATGTTTATTGGTTCGACCACAGAAAACACACAACACTTTTTTGATGAAATAAATGACTATGGATTTGACTTGGGTGGAGCAGGACCATGTGTTAGAACTGCTATGTCATGTGTTGGTGCAGGCCGCTGTGAAATGTCGAACATAAACGAACATAAGGCGCACAGACTTTTAGTTAATAACTTTACAGATGATGTACATAGACCTGCTTTACCATACAAGTTTAAATTTAAAGTTTCAGGGTGTCCTAACGATTGTATGAACAGTATCGAAAGGGCAGACATGTCTATCATTGGAACTTGGCGTGATGACATGAAAGTAGACCAAGAAGAATGGAAAAAATTTGTAAACGAAAAGGGAAGAAAATATGCGATTGATAATATCATCACTAGATGTCCTACTAATTCTCTTTCTATTGGTGATGATGATGCAATACATGTAGATAATAAATCTTGTGTAAGATGTATGCATTGTCTCAATGTGGTACCTAAAGCATTACACCCAGGTGATGACAAAGGTGCAACAATATTAATGGGTGGTAAAAGAACATTGAAGATTGGTGACCTTATGGGCACAGTCATAAAACCATTTGTTAAATTAGAAACTGAGGAAGATTGGGAATATCTAGTGGAACTAGCGGAAAAAACAATAGACTTCTGGGCAGATAATGCTTTGGAACATGAAAGATGCGGAGAAATGATTGAACGAATAGGATTAAGTAACTTCTTAGACGGCATTGAGGAAGATGTTGATGTTAATATGGTAGGTCATCCTAGAGAATCAAGTTATGTAAGACTTGATGACTTTGATGAGGAAGCTAAGAAGTGGTACGAAAAACTTGAAGCTTCTTGACATTTACTGTAATACCTTATATAATGCTACACTATGACAGAAAATACAGTTCACACGCCTAAAACATTTTCATTAGAAATAGAAAAGATTGCATTTGATAAAAGATGTACACATCTTGATGCAATATCAATTTATTGTGAGAAAATGGGTATAGAACCTGTGTCTGTTGCAAAGTTAATAACTAAAAGTCTAAAAGAGAAAATAGAAGCTAACGCAAGAGATTTAAATTATTTACCTAAATCAGCAAAACTACCTTTATAATGCAACCAATAGACGCATACTTAATGTATTGTGCGATGAAAGCACATTTTGACAAGGGTGATTATGACTTCATAAAATATGGTGGTAAATCAAAAGTGTCAAGAGATTCATTCTATAAAAGGAATGATAGGATTTTTTTTGTTAAATTAACGAGAAAGTATAAAAGTAAAGATGACATACAGGATTATTTACTTGCTAACTTTTTAAAATATTCTAAAGGTTGGGTTGGCAAATTCCACGAAGACAATTATACAGAATGGAAAAAAAGAATACAGAGTTTAAATTACACTTTCAAATCTGAGATAGAGCCAATACTAGATTCAAAACTTATTGCAGTTTCTGAACATCAACACCCTAAACTATTAAAAGAGTATCTCGGTAAAAGAGTGTCGTTAGAAAGTATGGTTATATTAGATAGTATTTTAAATTATAGTAAAACATGGAACACAAAATTAAAGGATGATTATGTATGGAAAGATGTTTACAAACTTATAAATGATTATAAAAGTTTTTTGACTTTTGATAAAACTAAATTTAAATTTGCACTAAGAGAACTGATGTCGTGAAAAAAATTAGACAGCTAGATATGGAGTTGGCAGGTGGGTGTAACTATTCGTGTGAAATGTGTCCACAGAGCTCTGGTCGTGAAAAAGAATTTAACAAATTATTAAAGTGGGGAACCTTTGTAAAAATTGTGGACAATGCTATAGAACATGGAGTTGAAACTATTAGTTTACATGGTGGCGGTGAACCTACTTTAAATAAAAGATTTATGGATTGTGTTAGATATATCAAAGACAGGAATATACATTGTAGCACAATTTCAAATGGTTATAAACTAGATGATAAATTAATTCAAGAGATATCAGAAAGTGGACTAGATGTCATTCGTATCTCTGCTGTAGGTTATGATAGTGAGACTTATGACAAGTGGATGAAAGTAAGAAAGAAAGATACATCAGATAGATTTTTTAGAGTGAGAGATAATGTTCGTAAATTGGTTGAGGCATGTAAAGGCACAAATACAGAAGTTTCTATACAACACTTAATTATAGATGTAAATAAAAAAGATTATGAAGTAGAACAATACAAAAAAAATTGGGTGGACTATACAGGTGCAAAGTCAGAGATTTGGTTAATGCATAATTGGTCTGGTGAATACAATGTCATGTATGAAAGAAGAAAAGATAAAAGAAGAAGTTGTGGTCGACCAACATCACCAATGTTACAAGTTAGAGCTGGTGGTCTAGATAAACATCAAGGTGCAGTCGTTCCTTGTTGTATGGTTTTAGGAAATGACATAGAGGCAACTCTTGGCCACCTAGATACAAATACAATACAAGAGATTTTAGATAGTGAAAAATATCAAGAATTAATTAGAGCACATGAAGAGGGAAGATTTGATGACATATCATATTGTAAAGATTGTGACCAATTATGGGAAGTGCCAGAAAGTTTAGTATGGACAAACATAGAAAGTAGAAAGTATAATACATCAAAAGTTATCGAGGACATGAAACTTGCTTAATTATCATGAAATACCTTGGCCACATTTTACTGGTTCTCTACCAGAGGACTTTTATAATCATGTAAAAAATAATTGGAATACAAATGATGAAGATAAAAAATGGAACAAGATTAAAAACAGGTCAAATATAATTATTGAGAATGATAAAATTAATACCATACTCAATGATATCAGTTTAGGTATACTATCTAAAAGTAAAAATGTGTTTGAAACAGTTTATCCTAAACTTGATTATGAAAAACTTACAGGTATGTGCTCACATTTATTTTCAGAGAATCCACCTAATAGAGCATATCCAATGAGAAAGTTACATATTGATAATGGTAATAAATTAGTAACAGGTTTATGGTATTTTAAACACCCAGATGAAAAAGATGATGGTGGTAATTTAGTATTACATAATCCAACAACAAAGGATGAGAAAGTCTTTGAGTATGGTGAAAACAAAATTGTATTGTTTCCTAACACACCACTTAGTTGGCATTACATAACAGATAGAAAAGAATCAAAATATCCTAGAAGATTTATTTGTATGAGACTTGAAGCAAAACTTAAATTACATAATTATCAAACTAAAAATGGAAAAGACATTATGCAATATACAGATATAATTAATAATTATGGATAATGTATTGATATATGGAAATGGTAAATCTAGATTAGATTTTAAACCAAGAAAATTTAAGAACATAGTAACTTGGGGGTGTAATAGAATATATCGTGAAAACATACATGTAGATAATTTAGTGGCAGTAGATTACATAAGACAACACGAAATAATTGAAGATGATTATAGAAATTCTACATTATGGTTTTCAGACTGGCATGAGTTACCAAAAGAATTTATTGATAAACCTGCTTGGGGTAGTAGATACATAGAATTATTAAAACTAGGTTTTGATAAAGACAAGATTTTTGAAAATAATAAAGTAGGAAAAACAAGATGTGTAGTAAGAGGTAAAAATCCTTTTACTGCTTTACAAAAATTTAACAACATGGATAAACCAGAAGATGAAGGTGAGATAGAAGCACTCAAACATAAATGTATGAGAAATACAGGTTTGTATATTTCATGGATAACAGGTAAAGAAAAAATAAATGATATAAATGAGTTTGAAAGAAATAGTGGTGGTAGTACATCAATGTATTTCGCTTGTAAACAAGGGGCAAAAAATATTTACTTACTAGGATTTGATTTAGCAACAGTAGGTAAATCACTAAGTAATGTTCATTTGTTACCTGATTACAACAAAGGATTTGATTCTACAATATGGCAGAATCAGATGAAAACTGTTATGAGAAAATTTAAGAATGTAAATTTTTATTGGGTATCACAAGAAGAACATAAGGATAAATTTCAAGGTATAAGTAATTTAGAGTTTGTAACAATAGAAGATTTAAATAAATGGATAGACCAGACGGAATAGATTGGTATATAAAATGGTTTTCAAGTGTGGTACTAATTATGGGTGCCGCAGCAACAGCATTAGACCTGTATCCTTTCAACATGTATTTTCAATTTGTAGGTGTTACAGGTTGGTTGATAGTTGGTTGGATATGGAAAGATTGGTCATTGATAGTGGTAAACATGATAGGTTCACTAATACTACTTGCTGGTATTATAAACTATCACTTTTTCACAGAATGGTATTTAATAATTTATGAAAGACACATAGAGGCAAAGATATGGTAGAACAAACACAATATAAAAAATATAAACTAGTGTTAGATGGTAATGATACTTTTGTATATGCATCTAAATTTTTAAACTTAAAAGAAGCAAAAGAAGATATAAAATCTAGATTCGATTCTAGTAAGGTAACAAATATTAAGTCATCATGATTTCTTTAATTTATGGTAATGGTGAATCTAGAAAGGTCTGGGATACAACCAAGTCATATACAGGAGTTACCACATGGGGATGTAATGCAGCCTATAGAGATTGTAAAGTAGATAATCTTGTTGCTATAGATTATGGTATACAACAAGAGATATACGAATCTGGTTATGCAATAGAACATGATTGTTACTTTGCTGATTGGTCTGTGGTAGAGGAGTTTGACCCAGAGTTTTTGAAAATCAATTATCTACCAACCGATATACATGAAACTAAAAAGGGTGATGGTAATTCTTGTGTCATTCAAGGAAAAGAAAGAGAAACTGCAGAAAAAAATTATCAAGAGATGATTACTCAGTTTCCATATTTAAATGAAGATGATTTAAGAGCAAAATGTTATAATAATGTTGGTTTGTACATTACATGGTTAGAACAAAAAGATAAAGTTAATTTAATAGACTATCCTAGAGAGTGGTGTGCAGGTGCAACTGCCATGTATCTATCATGTAAACAAGGTGCTAAAGAAATATACATGTTAGGATTTGACCTGAGTGAATATGATGAGCCAATCAATAACATTTATAAAGGAACAGATAATTATCTATCTGAAAACTCAAAAGGATTCAATACTGATAATTGGACTACACAAATAATTCAAACATTTAAGGACTTCCCAGATACACAATTTTATTGGGTTGTACAGGAAGATGCTAGTCCGATGGTTTGTGAAAATGTACGAAGTGTTACCTATAAAAACCTTGACATTGTTTGCAATGCCTAGTATTATAAATAACTATGTATTGTAAAATACATAAAAATAAACATACGATAACATACGGAGAAATAATATGACATTAGATAGTCTAAAATCAAGTAATTCACTTAACAAGCTGTTAGATGCTGCAAAAGGTGAATCTACACCTCAAGAGAAAAAATCCTATGTAGATGAAAGACTGTGGAAACCAGAGCTAGATAAGTCTGGTAATGGTTATGCAGTTATTCGTTTTCTGCCTGCTAGTCAGAACGAAGACCTACCATGGGCAAAAGTTTGGAATCATGCATTTCAAGGCCCAACAGGTCAATGGTATATAGAAAACTCTCTTACAACAATCAATCAAAAAGACCCTGTATCTGAACACAATACTAAATTGTGGAATACAGGTCTTGAATCTGATAAAGAGATTGCTCGTAAACAAAAAAGAAAACTACAATACTTTTCAAACATCTATGTTGTTAGTGATACTAAACACCCAGAGAATGAAGGTAAAGTTTTTCTATTCAGATATGGTAAAAAAATATTTGATAAGATTACTGCGGCGATGTCACCAGAGTTTGAAGATGAAAAGGCAATCAATCCATTTGATTTTTGGGAAGGTGCAAACTTCAAATTAAAGATTCGTAAAGTAGATGGTTTTTGGAACTATGATAAATCAGAGTTTGAAGATACATCTAAACTTTTTGATGATGATTCTGAAGCAGACAGAGTTTGGAAGTCACAACACTCTCTTGCAGAGTTTACTGCACCAACAAACTTTAAATCTTATGATGAACTCAAAACTAGACTAGATGCAGTCCTTTCTGGCACTGTAAAAGTCGGTAATGTTGCTGATGAAATAGATGATGAACCCGTAGCAGCTGCAAAAGTTGATACAAAACCTCAACCTACAAAGGTTTCAACACCTGTAGTAGAGGAAGATGATACATTAGCATATTTTGAAAAGTTAGCAGATAACTAATCAATCATGGAAGGTGTCCTTTCGGGGACACCTTTTTTCTATAATCTCATAAATTTCTTATAAATATACACATGGCAGTAAGTAATTACATACAAGAAGTCATGAAGGCTGCAGGTGGTAGAAATAGGTCTACAGCTTGGTTTCGTAATAAGATTAAAGAACTTGGAGACCCCACACCTAATCAGTTGATTCGTGATGGTGATAATAGAGCACGACCAGTTTTTGGTAAACTGAACATGTTCTTTTATGACCCGAAGATGAAAAAGAAGTTACCATATTATGATAGATTTCCATTGATATTACCAATAGAGGAATATAATGATGGTTTTCTAGGAATAAATTTTCATTACTTATCTATGCCAATTAGAGTAAGATTACTAGACAGACTTATGAGTTTTGCAAACAATAAAAAGTTAGATGATTCTACAGAGATTACTGGTGATTATCGAAGACTAAAAAGAGTTAGAGAAATCAAACCATGTATAAAAAGATATCTTAATTCAAATGTCAGGTCTAGATTTAGAAGAATAAACGCAGATGAATTTATAGTTGCAGTCTTATTACCTGTACAAAGGTTTAAGAAAAAAGGTGAAAGTTTTGTTTATGCCAAATCAAGAGGAATGATATAATGGCTGGAGATTTAAAAAATACTGTAGATAGTACAGCAGCACTATTTCTAAACGAACTTTTTGCACCACTTAAAGATGACAATGGTGTTGCATTACCTTCGAGATATGAAGTTTTATTTTTACCACCAAAGGGTATTGCAGATGGTGCAACAAATAATATATTTGTAGATATTTTTAGAAATACAATAGGTAGAGGAGAAATAAGAAGAGTTGCTGCGCAATGTAACAAGATAGATTTTCCTGGCATCAATATGGACACCACAGAGGATTCAAACATCTATGGGCCTGTTAGAAGTATAGTAAATGGATTCTCTTATGGAGAGGTTACTGCTAATTTCTATATGTCAGAAGCATATCTAGAAAAACAATTTTTTGAAGAGTGGCAAAAACAAGCATACAACCAACAAGACTTTACTCTAGGTTATTATGATGACTATGTTGGTGAGATTCAGATATACAGTTTAGACAGGTCTGGTGCAAGAAGATATGGTGTTAAACTTTGGGAGTGTTTTCCAAAAACCATAGCAGCACAAAATTTAGACGCAACACCTGCAACAACACCACAAACAGTAGATGTGAGTTTTACCTACAGATATTGGGAAAATATAACTGAGGATGGGTTCATAGCTGACCCTATAAATACTGCTAGAAGAGTAATAGGAAACACAGTAGAAAGAGAATTGATAAGAAACATACCTAAAGTATTACGAAAATTATAAAATTACGGAGTGAATAATCATGGCATTACCTAAGCTTGAAACCAAGACTTATACCTTAACTTTACCATCAACAGGTGAGGATATTAAGTTTAGACCTTTCCTAGTGAAAGAACAAAAAATATTGTTGATGGCACAAGAATCAAAAAATACTAGTGAAATAGCAGATGCGATGTCTCAATTAATTAGTGACTGTACATTTGGAAAAGTAGACCCAAAAACTTGTCCAATGTTTGATGCAGAGTATATCTTTTTAAAACTAAGAGCAAAATCTGTTGGTGAAACAGCACAAGTACAAATTACTTGCCCAGATGATGATAAAACAAAAGTAAATGTAACTATTAACCTTGAAGAGGTAGAATGTAATATGACCGAAGACCATACAAATATTGTAGAGGTCACCGACAATATAAAAATTATTTTTAATTATCCTCTTTTATCTACATATCAAAATAATGAATTAGAAGAAGATAAAACTAAAAAAATATTTAGCATGTTAGTTGAGTGTATTCAAGAAATACATCATGGAGACAAAGTTTACAACAGAATTGATGTGAGTAAAAAGGAACTAAATGAGTTTATTGATTCTTTTGATACAACACAATTTAAAAAAGTATCTAATTTTTTTGAGACCATGCCTAGATTAAGACACATTGTAGAGGTAACAAACCCAGAAACTAAAGTAAAAAGTGAAGTACCGATAGAGGGTCTTGCAAGTTTTTTAGTATAGGGCTCTCTCATGAGAGCCTAAAAAATTACTATAAGAGTAATTTTTCTCTCATGCAACATCATAAATACTCTTTAACAGAGTTAGAAAATATGATGCCATGGGAACGAGAAATTTATGTAGGTTTAGTCGTGAAGCATGTTGAGGATGAAAATAGAAAAATGGAAGAGCAACAAAGAAAAATGAGGATTAAAAAGTAAATGGCCGATGATTTACAACCACTATTGTTAGAAATGCAAAAAACTAATGCATTGACAAAAGAGCTTCTTGCAGAGAAGAAGCTTGATGATACACCTCAACAACTTCTTGCTGGTAATATATTTGAGATATTAAACGCTCAAAATTTATTTGCTAAAGAAAAAGATTTAATAGAGAAATCATTCGGAACAAAAGATAAAGAGTTTGTGGGTGGTGTACTTGTAGATAGAGCGGACCAACAAGCAGCAGTATTTGATACTATCCTAAAAGGAATAGAAGTTTTTCGAGAGGGATTTGTTATGGTAGAAGAAAGGTTGAAAGAAGAAAACCAGTCCTTAATGAAAAGTGCTTTGGATAAAGCTAATGAATCAGACCAATTAGTTATGGAAACTTTTGCATTACAAATGCAAGACCAACAAGCAAGAGCAGATTTTTTTTCTGGTGTTATTACGGATGTTGGTAAAATTGTAACAAAAGGTATAGAGCAGATAGCACCAACACCATCTAAAGAAAGAGAAAAAGAGAAGGATGAAAAAGCAAAAGAAAAGAATTTTTTACAAAAATTAGGTGGATACTTTGCTGAGCCTTTAACAGGATTAAAAGAAAGTTTTGATGATTTGACTGAGGGATTTTTAGGAAAGGCTGGATTAGCAACAGTTCTTGTTCTTTTTGTGTCGGGTCTTCTCTCTGTTTTTAAACCAGCTGCAGATGTTCTTGCAGCAGTAATAAGTGGAATAGGTAATTTTTTTGGTGATTTAGGTAAAGTTTTTTCTGGAGACATGTCTTTTAGTGATTTCTTTTTTAATAATATTGTGGGTATGACAGTATCAGTTTTATTACCTTTTAGTAAAACATTTAGAAAATTTATAGGATTCTTTGTTAAGATACTAACAAGATTTATTGCTGTCCCTCTTTTATTCATTAATGCGGCATTAGGATTTTTTGAAGAGGTAAACAAATCTTTTAGTGATTTTGCAAATAATCCTACATTTGGTGGATTTCTTGATTTATTAATATCACCAATAAGAGGTATTGCATTAGGACTTATAGATGGTCTTAAAGGTTTACTTGTTGGTGCAATAGAACTTCTTGTACCAGATGAATATGTGGCGAGTGTAACAGAATTTGTTACAAATATTATTGATAGTATAAGAGCATTTTTTGCAACTCTTTTAAGTCCTACAAAACTATTTAATTTTGTTAAAAATTTATTTACGGGTGATGAAGAACCAGAGGGTATGGCAATGGGTGGCCCTGTTGCAGCAGGAACACCATATATCGTAGGTGAAAAGGGACCAGAACTATTTGTACCAGGTGCAGCAGGTGGTATCATGCCAGGTCTAGGTGGTGGTAATATCGTAGTAAATAATAATCAAGTAAATCAATCTGCACAAACAGCAAATCATCAGCATTCAAATGTCACAATAGTAGATAGACAACAAGAACAAACAGGTTTATAGGAGAATAAAATGGCAGAAGAAGAAAAAGTAGAAACGAAAAATGAAAGTTGGTATAATAATGCTGCTTCTAATTTTGATAAATGGCGTGTATTTCCAAGACTATTAATCACTCTTTATGGATTTGCATTTTTTAGAACAACAGAATGGTTTATGACATTACCAGACCCAACGAATGCACAGTCTGCCTTTGTGTCAGTTATAGTAGGAGCTGGTGCTGCTTGGTTTGGATTATATGTAGGTTCAGGTAAAAAGTAATTATCTAGGATTTAAATGGTCTTCGGTTAGTATCTTAAATTGCATACCATGAGATTCACAAAACTCTTGCGCTGATTTCCATTTTGCTTTGTTGATACCCCAAGTCTTAACTTTACTGAACCATTTACCTGTTCTTCTCTTAGGAGTTTTTTCAGGTGGTGTACATTGATGTTTTGGTTTAACTTCTATAATATACTTTTGTAGTTTACCACTTCTATCTTTAACTTTAACATAAAAATCAGGAAAATATCTATGATAACGACCATCCCATGGCGAGATATATGGAATAACCAACTCTTCACTACCCCACTCAACAACAGATTTAGTGGTATCACAATATATCATCATCTTCTTTTCCCAAGAAGAACGATACACTATTTCGTTAATATTCCCTTTATACTTAGAGGGGTTTTTAGGTTTAAACAGTCCTTTATATGTCATAGTCGTTATAAATACTTTAAATTATATAGGACTATTTAGACACATGCCACTAGACTTAACAAAAACAGCAGGAAGGGCCATAGCCAGGTCAGTATTAGGTAAAGGGCTCAAAAGAGTTGCAGGTAATCTAGCTGGACTAATAGATGGTGGTTTAAGTGGAAATGGCTCTGATTTTGGAGACATAGCAAATAGAAGTAGTCAGAAAACTAATATGTTGTCTTTCCCTATAGACATATTAGCTGACCCTGGTACCAAAGGAAAAGGTAATCATGGACACTATATTATGTTCTATATTAACACACAAGAATCTGCCACACTAAAGTTTGACCGCACCAGAGAAAGATTTAATATGCTTGATGGTATAAGACAAGAAAATAGAAGAAGACAAATTACTGAAGATTCAGGAGGTGTTATATTTGACCCAAATAAGGGAGTAAATATAGATAGTAAATCTGAGCCTGCGAAAGAGTTAGGTACACAAATACACAATCATTTAGAAAGATTAGCTGATAAAAAATCTCTTGAAACACTTAGAGATTTAGGCGGAGGTGCAGCAAGAAAGGCTGCTGGGTTTCCCGTATCAGGTTTTGGTAAAGACCACAATACAGGACAAAAAGTAAGCACTGAAAAAGGCTTTTCACAAACAATTAGTATAGATAGACCACCAACAAAAAGATTAGATACTGTCATAGCAATGTATATGCCAGCAGATATAAAAGTAAGTTACAAAGCAAATTATACAGACACATCAATAGGTAGTTTAACACAAGCAGCATCACAAGTTATAGGTGAGTATTTAAACACAGGAACAGTAAGTGGTGATACAATACAAAAAAATGCTGGAGATGTGTTTAAAGCAGTTGGTATTGATGGCATAGTAAACCTTTTAAGTGGAATACCATCACTTGGTGGTGCAAGAGAGGCATTAGAAATGCAAATGGGTCAAGTGGTTGTGGATAGAATGGAAATGGCATTTAAAGGTATAGACAAAAGAAAATTTTCATATACATTTAAAATGATACCAAGAAGTGCAAAAGAGGCTGAGGAAGTAAAACATATAATCAATATGTTTAAGGCACATATGTTACCTGAAATGGTGGATGGTAATGACAGAGGAAGATTAATGACGTACCCATCGACATTTGATATTCAGTATATGTATGCAGAACAAGAAAATCAATATTTAAATAAAGTATCAACATGTTACCTAGAAAGCATGGATGTTGATTATGGTGGAGATAGATATTATACTCATGAATATATTGACAATGTTGGTGCACCACCCACAGAAACTAGTATAACTTTACAATTTGGTGAGATAGATTTAATAACAAGAGAAAAAGCAGTAGAAGGATTTTAATTATGTACTTTAATACATTTCCAACAATACCATATGATTCTGCTGGAACAGGTGAACTAAAAACTGTCACAAATTTACTCAGGCGTGTTGCTCTAAGAAATAAAGCAAGAACAGACAGATTGTTATTTGATACTTATGATGTAAAAAATGGTGAGACACCCGAATCTATAGCATTTAAATTATATGGTGATTCAGAATTACATTGGATAATTATGATGATAAATGATATTACAGATAGATTTCATGATTGGCCCATGCAAGAAAATCAATTTAATGCATTTGTAAATGACAAGTATGATAATATAAATGCATTACATCACTATGAAATAACTCAAACATCTGGTGATACATCAATCAAAATAGATGTTGGAACTGATAATACAAACTATCCAACTGCAACTTTAATAACTAATTATGAGTACGAAGTTAGAGAGCAAGATAAAAAAAGAAGAATAAGATTATTAGACCCTGCGTTTATAGCAGATTTTGTAGAAGAATTTAAAATCTTAATGAATATTTCGGTAATATAATGAAAACATTCAAATATGCTGGAGAGTATGATATCTCAGACCTTAAACTATTTACGGCATCTGGTAATGTTATAAGGTTAGATGGGTTATATCAGTCACTAGACATCTATGAAAATATGTTTAGTAATTCAATAACTGGCTCTATCATATTCATAGATAATAATAATTTAGTGATGAATGCACCTATAACAGGTCAAGAGTATCTTACATTTAAAATAACCACACCTGGTTTAGATGAGTTGGCAATAGATTACTCACAGAGGTCAATGGCTATATATAAAATAGATGCTAGAAAAGCAGAGAGAGGAAATGAGGTAGTGCAACTACATTTTTGTTCACCAGAATTATTGAGAAATGAAAGAACTAGAATATCAAAATCATATGAAGGCACAATAAGTCAAATAGTTACCAAAATATTATCTGATGAAAGATATATTAATACTGGTAAAGAAATATTTGTAGAACCAACTAAAGGTATTAAAAGATATGTTTGTGCTAATAAAAACCCATTTGCATTTATTAGAGACTTAACAACTGAAGCAATTAGTGCAGAAACTGGTTCACCTAATTATGTATTTTTTGAAAACACAGACGGAATTCATTTTAGAACACTTGACAGTTTATATGCAGAGGATATAAGAGGTGTATTTATAGCATCAGATAAGGGTGATATAAACATAGCTGAGGGTGGTATAACTAATGTTAAAGAAGATATGAGAAGAGTTTTAGATTATGATATAGTATCAAACAACGATACAAGACAAAATATTAAACAAGGTATGTTAGCATCCAAGACACTATCTTACAATATATTTGAAAAATCATATGAGGTAAGAAAACGAGATTATTTTGATGATTTTGATGAGTTTAGCAGAGTGTCAAACAATGATGAAAATGACAATCCGATATATAATAGAGCACCAGTAGATGAATATTTAAATGATATGGGTAATTTTAAGGATGCAAGAATATTTCTTCATTCAATATCAAAAACAGGTGATTTTGATGCCCAACATTATTTTGACACAGATGCTAGATTAACACCAAATGATATTCATAAAACAATATCACATAGATTTGCAAAAAATACAGAGTTAGATAATGGTGTAAAAATTAACATGGAAGTAAATGGTAATACCACAGTTAAAGTGGGTTCATTAATAGATTTTCAATTGCCAGTAATAGGTGCAAAACATGGTGGACACGCTTATGACATCTATCATTCTGGTAAATTTTTAATGACAAAAGCTAAACATACATTTGAATCTAATGGAAAGAGATATAAAATATTTTTTAGTGCAGTAAAAGATTCTTTCAATTCGCAGCTACCAGATGGTGAGCACGAAGCAATAGAACCAAAACAAATAAACAGATAGGAGGTAAACTATAGTAAAAACTTTTCATGATGTTAAATTAATTTTAAATGGAGTGTATACATGACAAACAAAGCTAAACAGAAACTTAGAAGAATGAATTTTTTGACACAACCAAGAGTAAGAGTTATAGCACAGACTATAGAGAAAAAAGATGAAAGCGTTTTACCAATTACTAGAGGGAGTTTACGACCCGAACATTTTTAAAGCATTTTTTATGGCTGGTGGACCAGGTAGTGGTAAGTCCTATGTTGCAGGAAAGACCACAGCTGGTCAAGGCCTAAAAGTTGTAAACTCAGATGATGTATTTGAAAGATATTTAAAACAAGCAAGACTTAGTTTTGAGATGCCAGATGCAGAAAAGGCACAAAGAGATGCAAGGAGAGCCTCAGCAAAAGCAGTAACCACCAAGAGACAAGATAATTATATTGAAGGTCGTTTAGGTATGGTTATTGATGGTACGGGTAAAGACTATGGTAAAATTACAAGTCAAGCATCCTCACTTAAAAACATAGGTTATGATGTGCACATGATATTTGTAAATACAAGTTTAGATGTTGCACTTGAAAGAAATCAACAAAGACCTAGAAAGGTGCCAGAGAAAATTGTTGTTGATTCATGGAATTCAGTGCAAAAAAATATAGGTGCATTCCAAAGATTTTTTGGTAGTAAAAACTTTATTATCGTAGACAACAACAATGCAAAAGATGATGTTTTTAATATGGCATTTAAACAAGTGCAAAGAATGCTCAGGAGAAAGGTAGATAATCATATTGCAAAAGCATGGATATCAAATCAACTTAGATTGAAGAGAAGATAATTATGGAAAATTTTTTGGTGATATTATTGTGCCTGATTCTTATATTTGTGATATACATGCACAATGACCCAGAGACCTATGACAGACTAACAAAATTTCTTCATATCAAGACATCTATGTTGAGACCCGAAGTGAGTATTGTTGAACTGATTATACTAGCTCTATTATTGATGATTATATACAAATTATACTTCTAAATGAGAATCATTCTCATTTGTAAATAACCCTTGACAATACTTGTATGACCTGTCATAATGGTTACATGATAGAAGAATTAGAGTTTATTGAACAGTTACAGAACATCAAAAGACTTATATCTGTATCACCCCAAAAATACACTAATATTCATGTATTAAAATACATAGATATTTTGATAGATTTACACCAAAAAAGAGTAGAACAATTCGAACAACATATGGAGAAAGAGTATGCCGAGATGCATGCACATAGTGCCAGGTCTGACAAGTCTGAACACAAAGAAAGCAAAAATAAAAATCACTAAGAAGAGAATGCTCGAACTAAAAGAAGAGCATAGACTTCACAATAAAAGATATAAACATGATAAAGATTTATCATCTCATATGGTCATGGATTTTGACACATATTTAAAATTTAGATTTGGTAAAATTAAACACAAGATAAAAAGTAAAGGTGAATATGCACCAACTGTAAAAACAAGTACGAAGGCTAAAACTAAACATACGAAGATAGACCCACAACCTTGTACTAAACCAAATGATGATTACAAAAGAGAGATAAGTAGCCAGTATGTCATAGGTCAGGCATATAACAAATCAGGTTTACAAGTTTTAACTAAAAGAGAAACACAAGACCCAGAGACAGGTAAAAGAAGATGAAAGAATTAGACACATCAGGTTTTAATTGTCCAATACCTATAATTAAAGCAAAAAAAGAATTGAATGGAATGGAAACAGGTGAAACTTTAAAACTTATCAGCACAGACCCAGGTGCAGTTTCAGACATACAATCGCTTTGCGATTCACTAAAACACGAATTAGTCAAAAGTGAAGAAAAAGACAATAAATTCTACTTTGAAATAGTAAAAGGATAATTTTTGGTACTTTCTCTAAAAAATTAAGTCCTACAGCCTGCCATAAGCAGGATTAAATGGTGTGGGTGATACTAAGACATGGGGGAAATATCAAAACTTTATAAGTCCACGATAAAACATGCTATCGTGGATTTTGTTTAATTTATGAACAACAAGTCACTTTAACTCAGTGGCTCCACATAAATAGAAGATATGAAAATATCAATATTAACATTTCTCACATCAATAGCAATTGCTGGTGTTGCTGCATGGTATTCTATTTTAGGATTGACCACAATATTTTCTGCAGCAGTCATTCCAATAATTATTATGGGTATAGTTTTAGAGATAGGAAAATTAGTTGCAGCAAGTTGGGTATACACATATTGGAAAGAGACAAATATATTACTGAAAATTTATCTAGTCTCAGCCATAGTAGTTTTGATGATAATTACAAGCATGGGTATCTATGGATTTTTATCTAAGTCTCATATTGATGCAGGAATCAACACAACAGAAATATCAGTCAAATTAGAGAGAATAGAGAATCGTATTTTAAGTGAACAGAGACAGATAGACAGAGCAGAAAAGAATATTTTAGAAATGGATACAACACTAGAAAAAACTGAATATGGACTTTTTGATGATTCTAGATTAGAAGAAAGAAAGAAACAATCTATCGAAAGAGAACAACTAAATGATATTATCACAAAAGCAGAGAACAATATTGATGAACTATTAGACAAGAAATCAGAGTATCAGTTAGAAGTCAAGAACTTTGAAGTAGAGGTTGGACCAATCAAGTATATTGCAGCTCTAATATATGGAGATGAAGCCAAAAATTACCTTGACAATACTGTTCGATATGTGATATTATTGCTTATATTTGTATTTGACCCATTAGCAGTCTTATTATTGATATCTGCTAATCACTCATACAGATTAGAGATAAAGGAGAATCCACCCAAACAAAAACCACTACCTATTAATGTGGGTAAAACAGTAAGGACAGCAACTGTGGATAGGGGTGTTAAAAAAGTAACAAAAGAAAGAGATGGCGTAAAGATACATTTCTATGAAGAAGATGACGGAAAAGGTTAGGAGTATATTATGAAATTTTTTAATGAACAAGAAGGTGCTAACAATGGTAGTCCATTTGTAGAGCTAGTTGTATATGGATTTATTATATTTGTTATAGTATCATTAGCAGGAGTTATATGATGGCACAGACAATAGACACAGAATTTTTAGAAAAAGAAAGAGAGCGTCTTACAACATCTCTGGCAGAGGCTAGAACTAATTTAGAATTAGTAAAAAATCAAATACAACAGTTATCTGGTGCCATAGGAATGACCGACAGATTAATTGAACTACATAAAAAGGGTAATTACTCAAAGTCTAGAGCTAACTCGGAACAAGAGAACCCAGAAAGGGCAAAAGAGGTACAAAAATCACTTGAAGATGCTGCTAAAGATATGGTTAGTCAATTAGGTGATGATGATAGAGGAAAGGTAGAACCATAATGTACGAATACAAGTGTAAAGTAATCAGAGTGATTGATGGTGATACAGTAGATGTAAATATAGACTTGGGTTTTGGTGTTTGGTTACATAAGGAAAGAGTTAGAATACAAGGAATAGACACACCAGAATCAAGAACTAGAGATAAAGAAGAAAAGGTTTATGGACTTGCTGCAAAAGCAGAACTTAAAGTGTTACTAGATGATGATAATGTTAAACTTATTACCAAAAAGTACGATGCCAAAGGTAAGTTTGGTCGTATACTAGGTGATTTCTCTGTAAAAGGAGTAACAGTTTCTAGAGTGATGATAGAAAGACATCATGCTGTGGAATATCATGGTCAAAGTAAAGAAGAAATAAGAGAGGCACATCTTGCCAATCGTAAACGAGTGAGACTATAGGAGAAAATAATGAGTATAAAAGGTACTAAAACAGAGCAAAATTTAAAAGATGCTTTTGCTGGTGAATCACAAGCAAATCGTAGGTATCTATATTTTGCAGCCAAAGCTGATGTAGAAGGTGAGAATGATGTGGCAACAGTATTTCGTTCTACTGCAGAAGGTGAGACAGGACATGCACATGGTCATCTAGAATATCTAGAGAAAGATTGTGGAGACCCTGCAACAGGTGAACCAATCGGAGATTCAAGAATGAATCTAAAGGCAGCTATTGCTGGAGAAACACATGAGTATACAGACATGTACCCAGGTATGGCAAAGACTGCTCGTGATGAGGGTTTTGATGAAGTGGCAGATTGGTTTGAAACTCTGGCAAAAGCAGAGAGAAGTCATGCTAATAGATTCACTAAAGCCCTAGAGAATATGTCATAATAACCCTTGACATTTATTGACACACCCTATATAATGCATATTATGGTTGATTTTACTAGATTAGAGTTACTTGTTATAGATGAACTAAAAGAGGTCTATGACCCTATCATCATGAATGAACAAGAGCAGTGGATTGAATTCAATCGTATTGCCAATCATATCGGAATCGAGGCAGATGAAGTCAAGATTATATGTGATAAGTGGGTACAAAGTCAAATTGATAGAGAAATGAAAGAACTTGATATGCGATTTTATTATCAAAAAAACATAAAGAATTCATGGTGATTTGTATATATAATACACGCATCGGAATTGTGGGTAAAAACCACACAGACCAAGTAAGTCTAAAAACTACTAGTGGCCTGGGTAGAGCCAGCATACTATTTGAGACAACATACGATATGTATAGTAAGTAACAAAGCAAATCTACCTTCGGAATTATTATGAGTGAATTATACAAGTTTGAATTGAAAAGTCTTTCAGAGCATGAAATGTCGGAACTTCGTAAACTAAAAGACATTCGATTTCTAAAAGAAGTACCAAATACTGTATCACTTACGGGTGCAGTAGATAGTTTTGGCAATGAAATCATTCCAAAGAAAAATGAATATGATGTACTAGTGGAAGTAATACCACATTCACCTGGACGCGATAGCCAAGTGATATCATATCTATCAAGTCTGACACCATCAGGAAGAGACCATGGTACAGACGCATATTCAAAAGAGTATCAATATCTCAAAGAGAGCTTAGGATTAACAGACCATACGAATGACTAATACGAAACATCTGATACATCGCACATTAGATATCGGAAGTGGGTTGATATTATCAATCATAATACAATTAACAATATTCCCGTTTTATGGTATATACATTGAAGTGTGGGCGATGATACATCTTGCAATCATATTCATGGTAGTAAGTATCATTCGTAGTTATTTGTGGTCGAAATATGTATTTAAATATGGAGAAAATAGATGAGTAAGTCAGCAGTACCCTTTGTGGCAGCACCAAAGAGAAGTGCAAGTGGAAAAGTGGTTCGATTAAGTAAGACACTTAGTCATGGCACTTATCGTTGTAAGAGAAAACCAAACAGTAAGAGGTGTAAAAATGTTAAGTAATATATTCAAATTATTGTTTCTAACCTTTGTACTTTTGTTCTCTTGGGGAGTGGCGTTCGGAGAAACCACAGAAGAAAAAGAAGTATCAACAGAAGAGACAGAGGAGGAGCCAGATTGTGAGTGAACAGGGACCAAATGGATGGCCTAAACCAAATCTGTTAAGGTCTACATTAGAAATAGTTTTTGTTACGATTGGTGTACCCATACTTGTTGTCGGAATATCAACATTTACAGTACAGGATTTTGTACTATTTAACTTTATGGAACCCCTTATATTAGAGTGGTGGGAAGAATTATTTAAATGAGTAGAACTTACAACATCTATGATGACTGGCTATTTCTATTTTTAAGAGATTGGTTACCTACGATTGCATTTGTATTGTTCGTAGTGGCCATCATATACATTAACTATACAGGTGAACTAGATGAGTAAATCGGAAGAAAAAATCAAAGAATACGAACTTCTCGGAGAATGTATTCGTTCAGGTCAAGTAGAGGCAAGTCAAATACACGAACACTTTGAAAATGACCCAGAATTCAAACAATGGTACAAGGATACCTATCTCAGTCAAATGCAAGACAGTCAAGAGAACCCCTATATCGGTGAAGATGTCTATGCAATACCCGACATAAAGAATGAAATATAACGAAGATATCATACTTGAACTTGTAAAAGACTTCATACAAAGGTCTTATAAACAACACTATTCTACAGATGGTAAAGGATTACAAGCAATGGATATCTTTCGTAATCTCGGTATCGACAAGAATCACTGCCATGCAAACGCAATCAAGTATTTACTTCGTTATGGAAAGAAACAAGGAAGAAACCAAGAGGATTTATACAAAGCAATACATTATATCGTATTATTGCTATCATCAGAGAGAAAGGACACAACCACGACAATCGGCAAACTCTTTCACCCCGAAGATAGTAAACACAAGAAATAATCAGTCATAAGACGCGATTTTTTAGGAGATATTCCATGAGCAAAGAATCAGAGACAAGAATCATAGTAAACTACAATATACTCGGTGAATCCTCAGAACCCATACTAGTGATAAAACCAGGCGAATCAGAGGAATGGTGTAGTGAAGTACATATACAAGG
>VTLG01012727.1_pt1 | contig 61439 bp, 71 predicted proteins | sample 4694571 | NCBI WGS metagenome assembly VTLG01 (sample SAMN12604809, study PRJNA352737) | marine metagenome | biome: ENVO:00000447; feature: ENVO:00000209|ENVO:00000569|ENVO:01000036; material: ENVO:00002151; isolation source: viral sequences binned using virsorter ...
ATGCCAAGTAAAAGCAAATGTGCATCCAGTTGGAAACAACTAGGATATAAAAATATGAAAGATTGCATGAATTATGGCAAACCTGCTAAAGCACAAAAAGCTGGTGAATCAGCTGCCGAACAAAAAGATAGAGTTGGCTGGGATATGGCAGGATCTAAAAATGCAAGAATGAAAAAACGTATGAAAGCAAGATCTAGCAAGTATTAATGGCTAAGAATATAAATTTATTTGGACACGACAGAGGACTTGGAGATACTGTTAGTCGTGTAATTAAAACTGTCACTCGTGGCAAAATAAAGGAGTGTGGAGGATGCAAGAACAGGAAACAAATGTTGAACAGAGTTCTTCCGTATCGGAATCCGCTGAGCAAGCGTTACGAGTAAAAAACGGAGGCTCTATTAGAGGAGTTGAAGGAGGTCTTCGCATAGATGCGTTTGACCATGATATGAATTCTGAGTACGATTTTTCTGAATATGAATGTCCAGTGTGCGAATTACCAGAGCATGCGCAAAACCACATCATTGAAGATATAGAGTACGAAGAATCAAATGCCTAAAAAAACTTTTAAAATAAAAGGGTTCCATGGTGGAATTAATTCTAATACAGACCCTAGAGACATATCAGATATTGAATCCCCTTCTTTAGTAGATGTTAAAATAGACAATGTAGGTAGATTAAAAACATTAGGTGGAGTAGGTTCATCTGTTGTTACTGAATACCATTCTGGAACTTCTCAAACTCAAGACGCTTCTGCTGGTAATACATTTTTTAGATTAGCTGCTAGTGGAGCTTCGGCTGCAGATGATTATTATAATGGATTAACAATAGAAATAACAAGCGGAACTAATAGTGGTGAAAAAAGATTAATAACTGATTATGATGCGGCTGATGCTACTCAAGGAGATACTTTAGCGACTGTTTCTCCAGCTTGGTCTTCAACTGTTACAAATAGTTCAGTATATAAAATATACAACGGAACTTCAATTTCAAGTTCAACTACTCCAGTTTCTTTACCTACAACAAGACATCAAGGATTGTTTGTAATGAAAGCTGATAGAAACATAGGGGGAGCTTTAACTGAAAACGAAACTTTAACTTTTTTTTATAGTAATGATACAGATGTAGATATTCTAGATAACACTAAATGGAGACCAGGTCAAATAACATTTTCTGGAACAGGTGTTGTTCCTGTCTTTTATTCAGCTGATGGGGTTGTTAGAATTTCAGATGCAACTTTTACTAGAGAATCGGAATGGTTTGGTTATATTGCTAATGAAAGATTCGATGGCTTAAATGGAGATTCCGCTGCTATTGGATGGCATAACACAGATCAATCTTTAGCAACTCCCACTGCTGGAAAATGTCTTATATCTGTCCCTTATGAATCTAATGATAGTAACGGCCCTAATTCTCCAAATGGAGAATATATAGGGAATGTATACGATGGAACTGTTGGAAACAAATCTGAATTAGGAGATGCAAACGCAGTCAATTTAAGAGTAGGTGTTCAATATAGTAGTTTACTTCCAAATGGACAATCTTCAATGTCTGTTACCAATGGAGCTAAAACTGATGTTGTTTTAAATCCTTATCCCTTTTTAGGTAACAATGTATTATTAAAAGGTGATGCTAGTTCATCACTTAATTATTCTTACTTAGAAGATAGTTTAGCAACAGATGATGAATATACAATAAATGAAGATACAAGTTTTGCAGTTGCTTTATTTATTACAAGTGGTCGTCAATATGATGATTTAAGAGAATTTAGAATATATTGTGGACATACAGACACTACAGGATCTTATCAATGGATTATACAAAAAAATGAAATAAATCCAGATTGTTGGAATGTTGTAGTTTGCTCAATGAATTCTCAAAATAAAACTGGAGATGACGAAACTCAACTTCCAGAATGGGGCGGTGATTTTAACTATTGGAGAGTCTCTGGTCTAAAGAAAACTGTTGGTAATATAGACGCTGATCCTATTACATGGCAAATGAGTGGTCCTTTTATTGCTCCAACTTCTCCAGATGGATACTTACCTGGCGTATATACTTTTTATTATAGTTGGCTTTACGATGAAGAAAACAAACAAGAATCATTACCATATAAGCTTGGTGATTTAGACAAATCTTATAGTGGAGAACATGAAGCAGCTGATCATTCAACTGTGTTAACCGATGGAGCCGGGTCTTTTACTGGTAGTACAGTCGGAGTAGATTTAGCAGCTGATGGATTAATAGGTAGAATTGTAAAAAATACAACAGATGGAAGTGAAGCTTATATTACTGATAACAATGATACGACTGTCACAGTATCCGCTCTTTTATATGGTAGTGATAATAGTTGGGATGATTCTGGAGACGATAATTATGAAATACCTCAAACTAATGTAAACAAAATTTCTATAGTGAGAAATCCATGTTTATTTAATTTTGATATTTATACTCTTCCAAAACCTGCTGGCACTTATGGATTAAATAAAAGAATTAGTGGATCTAGGATATATTATAAGGTTGAAGAAAATGATAATTTCTTTTTAATAGGTGAATTAGATTTTGTTAATAAAGATTTTAAATGGTTGCCAAATGCTGATGTAGCTGCTTATTCTATGACAAATACTTCTAATACTACTGGAAATTATCTTGGATATACTGCTTTGGTAAAAGGAATATCTCCAAATTCATCAAATAATATAGATACTTATAAAAGCATAAATGGGTTTTCATCTGAAGTAGCTTCTTTAGATGCTCAATTTAAAACTGCTGTTGTTCATGGAAGAAGAACTTATATAGGTAATGTAAAACAAAATGGCGTTCAATACCCAGATAGAATTCTTAAAAGTCAAATAAATAAATTTGATACATTTCCAGAAAAAATGGGTAATCTTGATGTTGCTATTAGGGATGGTGAAAGTATAGTAAAGCTTGAAGCTTACGCAGATAGAATATTACAATTTAAACAAAATAGTTTATATATTATTAATGTATCTGACAATGTTGATTTTCTTGAAGATACATACAGAAACAAAGGATGTATATATGATTACCATGTAGTCAAAACAGATATTGGAATATCTTGGTTTAATATACATGGAGTGTATTTATATGATGGTCAAAAAGTTACAAATCTTTTAGAAAAAGATGGTATTAAATTAATTAGTGAAGCAGATTGGGAAGCATTTATTACAGATGTTGACCCATCGGATGATGTTGCAGATGATCCAGATATGAGTAACGCAATGATAGGGTATCTTCCAAAAACAAATGAAATTATAATTAAAAATGAAAATTTAGATGTTCATGTTTATAGTTTTTTATTAAGAAGTTGGACAAAGGGATCTGGTAAAATAACTGTTAGTGGAGCTATGACAAACTTTGCTTTAAACGCAGATCAAGATTTGTTTTATATAGATGGAACAAGTTCTGGTATTACTAAATGGTCTGTTTCTTCAGCTAACACAAGTAAGTTTGTTTACGAAAGTAAAGATATTGATTTTGGAGAACCTGGTGTAAGAAAAAAGATTTATAAAGTATATATATCATACAAGGGAAATGGTACTCATGTCCAAGTTCATTATGGAGTAGATGGTTTATCTCCGTCTTCAACATTTAACAATATTACAAGCGGAACTAATGGCAAAAGCACTGGGATTGGATCAAATGCAAAATGCATACCATATGACGCTGGAACTACTGATTGGTTAAAAGCTGAATTAAAACCTAGTTCTTCTGTAAATAATATAAATAGTTTTAGATTAAAAATAAGCGCAGATGATTCCGCTGCTATTTCTAGCGATTTTGAAATAAACGATATTACTATTATATATAGATTAAAAAGTATTAGGTAATGGCTTTAACAAGAGAAGAAAGAAAATTATTACATCAAAAAGCTAAGCAACCATCATTTGGAACTGGGAAACCCGAAGTTGGAGAAGGCAAAGATGGAGATGTTGTATATAGACAAGTCGAAGGATCTGGAACTGTTCAATATGTAAAAAGTAATAATGAATGGGTAGCGATTGGTTCTTCTGGTGAAATGCCTCCATTAAGAGTTGTTGGGTCTAGTATATCATCTAGATCTACATCCACATCAACTGGAACAACAAGTTCTGAAGTTGATATAGGTGGGTTGACAACTGAAACTTCAATAGTTGATGCTGATTTTGTTGCTATGTACGATACCGATGGTACTCATTCAGCTAAAATAACTTTTGAAGATTTTGAAGATGCTATATTTTCTTCTGTAAGTGGAGATATATCAATTACTGAAGCTGGAGTAGCTACAATACAAGCAAATTCAGTTGCATTAGGAACAGATACAACTGGCAATTATGTAGCTACAATAGCAGATGCTGGAACTGGTGGAATAAGAGTTTCTGGTAGTGGATCTGAAAATGCAAATGTTACTCTTGAATTCGATATAAAGGCATTAACTGAAGATTCAATAGCTAGTGGAGATTATATTGCTTTTTCAGATGAAAATGAATCTGGTGACCCTTCAAATAAAGAAAGTATAGATGATATAGCTACTTTATTTGCTGGTGATGGATTAAAAGCTTCTTCAGCAGTTATGTCTGTTGATGTTAGTGATTTTGCAGGGGATGGACTAAGAGATGACGGATCTGAAAATTTAGCAGTTGATGTAAGTGATTTCGCAGGAACTGGTTTAGAAGATGATGGTTCTGAGAATCTAAGATTAGCAACTCAAGGTACTGGTATAGCTGGAGGTAATGGATCTACATTAAGCGTAGCAGCTGCTCAAACAACTATTACATCTATTATTAATTCTGGAATGACCAAAATAGGAACAGCTGCGGATCAAGAATATTTAAAATTTGATACAAGTAATGAAGTAAATGTTCATATAAACAATACAGAAAGATTAAGCGTTACAAATGCAGGCGTAGATATAACAGGAGCTGTGACTGTTAGTACAAGTTTAGATATAACGGGATCAGCTGGATTAATATTAGAAAACGATGAAACAATTACAAATTCTTCTAATGGACAAGTAGATATTAATGGTAATCTTCAAATAGGAAGTGGGAGTGGAGATGTTACTTTAAAGTCTAGTGGAAATCATAATCTAACATTACAAACTGGTAATTCTACCACAGGTTCTATAACTATTACAGATGGAGCTAATGGAAATATAGCTATTACACCAAATGGAACTGGATATGTTCCTATAGGATCTAGCGCAGCTGCTGGAAATTTGGGAGGTATTTTATCTGGTTCTACATTATCAGCTTTATCAGATGCTTTAGATGAATCAGATTCTACTGCTACTAAATTTGAATTTGGAGAAAGCAGTGGAAATCTTTTAGTAACAAATGGATTTGTAGGTTCAAATGCTACTTTTGCTATGGATACTGATAAAGCTAAACTTGCTAATACAGCATCAGCTAATGGTTATGTTTATTTACCCTTAACAACAGTTGCAAATGAAATATATGAAGTTATTTTTGAGGTTGTAACTGGTGGTAATAGTGAGGTTGAAGTTTGTTTAAGTTCTTCTACTTCTTGGAATACTGGTTCTGAAACTGGTCCTCGAACAACAGGAACAAACCATGCTTTAATAAAGAATTTTAAAGCTGATGATACAACTAGTTATTTAATAATAAGATTAGTATCAGCAACAAATACACAATTTGCAAATATAACAGAACTTATAGTGCGAAAAGCTGTTGTATTTACTGGTGGAGAAATAGGATCTGCTAGCTTTGTTTCTGGATTTGCAGGTAGTGGATGGAAAATAGATAAAGATGCTACAGGTGATAATGAATACGATATAACTGTTGATAATATGTTTATAAGAGGAAGGCTTAGTGTATATGAGCTTCTTATTCAACAAATAAGAGCAACTAATGGAGCAGTTTTTGTTACATCTGCAGCTAAAGTAGCTTCCACAGGTGGATTGTCATCTAGCGATAGCTCTGGAACTATTACATTTGAAGACCCTTCTGGTCATGGAATATGCCCTTTTCACGCTAACGATATTATAATGATGCAAAGAGTTGTACCTGGTGCTTTAGTAGCTTCAAATGCCACAGCTCCAGTTGGTGATGTTATTAAAAAATTAGTTTATAAAGTATCTTCAGTAAGTGGAGCAACTGCGACTGTTGTAGCTGCGACTGGATATACAAATGCAAATATACCTGTTGAAGGTGATGATTTTGTAAGAATAGGAAATACAAGCAGTTCTGACAGACAAGGTTCTATATACCTAACATCTGATGATTCAAATGCTCCCTTTATAGATATTAAATCTGGAGTAACTTCTTATGCAAATTGGACATCTTCTACAACTACTAAAGTAAGATTAGGAAATTTAGCAGGTATAACAGATTCTAATATGAATGGAGGAGCTGAATTAAGTGGTTATGGATTGTACGCTACTGGGAATGTTCATGTTAGTGGCGATTTAGTAGCTGGAAGCCTTGCTAATGCTACAACTACTGCGACAACTAACAAAGGTTTTTATGCAACTAGCGCAGGTAATCTTTTATTAAAATCAGCTGATAACGATACTAATTATTTAAAATTTAATCCAAGTGGGGGAGCTGGTGCTTTAGAAATAAAAACTGGAAACTTTGTTATAGATAGTAGTGGTAATGTTACAATGGCTGGAACTGTTACTGCGACTGCAGGTGCTATAGCAGGCTGGTCTATTGATAGTACAGATGGTATATACAAACTTGATAGTGGAACTCCAGCTTCTTCTCCTAATAATGGAATAGTAATTTCAACAACAAGAGGATCTAATAGTAAACCTTTAATTAATATATATGATGGAACAACTGTTAATGCTCAATTAGGTAATTATGCTAGTGGTAAACATGGTATTAAAGCTATTGAAGGTGAGATAGGTGGATGGACTTTTACTAATCAAGATTTTTATAAAACAGATACAACTACAATTGGATTAACTACATCTGGACATTCTGATTCTCCTGCAGGAACTAAAGCCCAATTCTTTGCAGGTGCTAGTAGTTCTAATGCAGCTAAAGGAGGTAATGCTAGTATAGCTATAGCTAAAGATGGGAAAATATATGGTAATGGTATATATGTTAAAAATGGCGTTGATTATCTTATAACTGCATCTAGAATATTTGGAAATGGTAAAGATGGCAATCTTACATTAACTGGTTCTTCTAGCCAAACAACAGATAGAAATGATGCTGAAGAAGATTTAGGTGATAATTGGATTGCTAGTGGTGAATTGCAAAGAGATATTTATGCAAACAACCTCACTATAGAAGACAACGCTTCAGTTAAAACAGGTGGATATAGAATATTTGTAAGAGGAACTCTTGACATTCAAGGTAATGTCAAACTTTATTGTAGTGGATCAGCAGGAGCTAATGGGTCAAATGCTGGTTCTTCTTCACCAGATCAAAATGGAGCAGGGGGAACTGGATCTGGAGCAGGTGGGGCTGGTGGTAGTTTATTAGGTGGCAAAGCTGGTGGAGATGGAGGAGCTGGAGGAAGTGGGACTAATGGAAGTTCAATCGCTGTTTCAGCTGGATCACCAGGTTCAATAGCTAACACATCTAATGCTGTTAAAACATATTCTAATTCAGCTGGAGCTAGAGGAGCTAGTGGGGAAAATGGAACATCTGGAGGTGGGAGTGCAAGTGGTTCAAGCGCTGGATCTGGATCTGAAGGTAAAATAAGCATAACTAATGCAGATTTAACTTTTATTATAGCTATGAGAGATTTTTTTAGCACTGATACAACTGGTCTTATGCCCCCTTTATACCCCGCTACTGGATCCGCTGGTGGCGGAGGAGGAGGAGGCGGCGGATTAAATGCAATTGGAGACAGTAGTTATCCTTCTGGAGCAGGAGGTGGCGGTGGACAAGGAGGCGGATCTGGAGGACATGTCATGCTTGTAGCAAGAGTTATTACTGGAACTCAAAGTGATTTAGAATTAGAAGCTAGAGGAGGCAATGGTGGAAACGGTGGAAACGGAAGAGACCCTGGTGGAAATAGTATGGCTGGCGGAGCTGGTGCTGGTGGTAATGGTGGAGATGGTGGATGCGTAACTGTTATTAGTGGAACAGATCCAGATGGAATTACAATAGATGTTGCAGGTGGATCTGCAGGTAGCAATTCATCTACTGGCAATACAACTAGTATAGGAACTCCAGCTGCTGGTCAAACTGGCACAAGTATTGTAATACATTGTTAATAAAAGTTTTTAACATTGAAAAAATATGATTAAATTATCTAGTAAAGGTATATTCGACTATGGCATCTAAAGCAAGAACAGCTGCTCAATCTTCTGGGAAGATGAAAGCATCTTTAACTGATTATCAAAAAATTGATTGGAAGAAAAGACACGCTGAAGAAGAATCACAATGGAAATCTAAAGAATTTGGAAAACAAGTAGGTCTTATGGCCGATACTCTTTCTTTAGCATCTACTTTATATGGATCTATGGGAGATAAAAAATCCGATATTAAAACTTTAGAAAAAGAATATGGAGCTATGGAAGGTCCAAAGGATTATGGAAAAGATTTTTTAGGTAAATTAAGAACAGAAGGTGCTAGAATTGGCAGGGATATACAATTATTATTTGGTCAAGGCGAATATAAATTTGGAGATAAAACTATATCTGGAAGTGAACTTTCTGGAGAAGCTGCAGCTGCTAGAGGATTGCAAAGAACTGAAGAATATAAAACGAAAGCAAAAGAATCAGATTTAAAAAATCCTAATGAAAGTTTTGCTGAAGAAAATGAAAATATATTAAAACCAGACGATCCAATTCAACCAAAGGAAAAAATAACAGAAGGTGTTACTTCGCCAGATGTAATTGAGAGCGAACAAGTAGTAGAAGGCGTTACTTCTCCAGAAATACTTGATGCAAGACAATCGGAACAATCTTTAGATTTAATGAGTATGGTAGGAAGAAATATGGGTAAAGAATTAAGTTTTAGTGGAATCCCCTTAGACCAATTAACAAGTGAACAATTAGCTGAATGGAAAAAAGCAGGTTATTTCAATCCAGAATTAGATGAAGATGCATACCAACAATATGCCAATTGGTATAATCGGCAAGGATAAATATGACAATAGGTGAAAAATATAGAAATTTAGCAAGTAAGGGCAGGTTTGGAGATACAGAACTTGCTCATGTAAATCCTCAAGAAAAAGCTATGCTTGAAGCTATGGGTGGATCTGGAACTACAAATCCTATGACTGGATTAAAAGAATATTTTTTGTTTGAAGCAGCTGGATTAGGATTAACTTTATGGCAAGGTCACCAAGAAAGAACAATGGAAAAAGAAGCTGCTCAAGAGCAACAAAAATTAAACCTTCAAGGATTAGCTGATTTAGAAAAAGCTAATAAAACTCTTTACGAGACAACTGTTTCTCAACGTGAAGCAGTTACCGAAGATTACAGAACTCAATTAGGTAGATTGGGAGAGCAAGGAAGAGAACAAATGTCTCAAGCTTCTCAATCAACTCAAAGAACAGCTGCTAAAACTGGATTTGCAAGTTCTGGTGAAGTAGAAAATATTGCTAAAGAATCTTTAGAAGCTATTAGAAGACAAACTGGTAATTATAGATCTGATATGAAAACCCAATATGAAACAAACCTTGGCCAAATTGAAGGATCTTTTGAAGCTCAAAAAGCACAATTAGACAGTGAAAAAGAAAGACTAGAATCTGAATTAAAAACGGCTCAAAAGAAATCTCATGGATTTTTCCAAAGTCAAGTTCTTGGAAAGTTAGGTGTATATGGCTAGAGAAGCGATACAAGCATTAGATAAGATACTTCAATTTAATTATCAAAGAGATAGAGCTAAGGTTCAAGAGACTCTTCAATTTATGCAATTTGCTGAACAAAAAAGGCAAAATGATATTAATGTATTCAATCAACAATTAGAAACAATAGGCAAAGCAAATGAGCAAATGAAATCTAAAGTTGCAAATGATTTTATAGTCAATGCAAAACTTATGGATGCTTATAATGCAATTGGAGAAAAACCAGAAGATCTTACTAAAGCTATAGGTCTATTAAAGGACAGTGGTAAAGGAGTTAAAAAGGGAACAGACTTTAACGAAAAAAATGCAAGCTCTATAGCATCTGCCATGTGGGCTATGAAATTTGGTAAAAATTATGATATGATGGTTAATTTATCAAATAGTCTTAATAATCTTACTGCGGAAGGTTATAAATTTAAAGATAAAAATGAAAAAAATATGATGGCATCTTTAAATACATTAAATACATTATACAAATACGATAAGAAACAAAGAAAAAATGTTTTTGATCAAGACAACGCTTTAATACAAACTTTTAAACAATCTAAAAGCATTAAAGACAATGCAAATAATATACTTAAAGAACAATTTCAATTAGCTACAGGAGATACTGAAATAACAAGTAACTTTGGAATATTTGGACTTGAGGCAGCTGAGGAGTTTAACAAAGACAAAAAGAAAAAAGGTCAACCTGGCGAAGAAGATATTAGTAAAGCAGCAGATCAATATATGGCAATGAATCCAGATTTAACTACTGATTTAGATGGAGAGCCAGATGAGGGGGATTATGAAGAAGGAAGTCCTTATTTAAGAGGAACAGGAGCTGTTGGAACAGGTTGGCTAGCTGGATATTTTTGGAATAAACATACCGATCAATTAACTGATGCTGAAAAAAGACTTAAAGCAGATTATGAAAAACATAGAATGGATGCTCGAGGAAATAAAAACCCAGAAGCTTTAAGTAGAAAAGCATTTAAAGAAAAATACGGAATGGATAAACCAAAAGTTAGTCCAAGAAAAGGCTTTGTTCCTAAGAAAGTTGGAGAAAGAATTAAAGAAATGGCTTACAAAGAAACTTCTGTAGGAAAAGGCACAGAAAAAGTTAAAGGAATGGCAAAATCTACCAGAGATTTACTTGCAAAAGGATATGGTAAAAAAGGAGTTTTATTAAAGGGAGCGTTATCAAAACCTTCTTTAACACTTGCTCCCGCTTGGATGGGTTCTCTTGGAGAAGCTGTTGGTGGATTTTTTGGTGATGAAGAAACAGGTGAGCAAGTAGGAAGAGGAGCTGGAATTGGAGCCTTAGCATACTCTCAAAGAGAAGGAACTGTTTATAGAGCTATAAGAAATTTTAGCAAAAGAAAAGGTGGCCAAACATTTATTCAATTCCTAACAAAAAGAGTTCCTAAGATTGGAGCTAAAGTAGGTGCTATTGCTATGGCTGATTCACCAGCCTTTGGACCAGGTGATATTGCAGCTCTTGGTTTAGGAGCGACTGAACTATATGGATTACTTAAAGAATGGAATAGTTTAGAAGAATAATGGCTGATAATTTAACTTTAAGGCTAAAAGAAGAATTAGCTAGAAGAGGTAGAATTGTTTCCGATTCTGATATAGAAGATTTTTTAAATACAGAAGAATCTAATGTTTCTTCTATGCTTGACCTCCCAACTTCTCAACCACAACAAGATCAAAGTATGTGGGAATCAGCTCAAGGACAACAAGAAGATCCTCTTGCATTTCTTTCAGAAGGCGCAGGAAGTCCTAGTAGTGGAGTTATCAATGCTTTAGGAGCTGGATTGTGGTCTTTTGCAGATACTGCTTTGTTTGGAGTCCCTGGTGCTTTAGTGGATGAAGAAGATTATATAGATTTTGAAGATCCTCTTGCTAAATGGCTAACTGCAGGTGGAAGCTTTGCTGGTTTTGCAACTGGAGCTCCATTAAGAACTGGTGTAAAAGGCGCTCAAGCCTTAACTAGATTACTTACTCCAAGGTTAGTTAAAGATAGAGTTGGAACAGAAACAGCTATTAAAGCTATGAAGAAAGCTGGTGATGTTGGTAAGGTAAGTAAAAATGTTCAAAAAGAAATTACATCTGGATATAGAAAACTTGCTACTAAAGCTCAGACTGATCCTAAATTACAAGCAGAAAATTGGTCTAGAGCTGTTAAGAGATATGGTGATGAATATATAGAAACTGGAATAAAAACTGGAGTTATACAACAATCTGAAGTTGCTGCTGTAAGAAGAATGTTTGATCCAGAAGTTGTTTTAAAAAGACCTATACAAGATTTACATGGATTAATAGCTAAGTTTAGAGGTAAAGACGATAGACTTACTAGATTCTTAGGTCACGCAGCTAATGATATACTTGTTTTTAGTACAATTGATGCTGTCTTTGAAGGCGTAAGTGTTATTGAAGATCACGAATTTGATTGGACAAATGTTTTATGGGGAGCTGGTCAAGGATTAGCTTTCTCTTCTTTAAGTCTTTTAAATCCAAAAGGAAAATCATCTGCATGGTTCCCAGATTTTAAAACTGGATTAAGAGCTGTTTTTGCCAAGAAAGGTACTTACAATAATAAGAATGATGAAACTTTAGCCAGTATGGTTAGGTTTATGGGTAAGATAAGAAAAAACAATGGAGAAGATAGAAATGTTCCCCTTAAAATGACTGGCAAAGATGGAACAGTAAAACAAGGTGATATAGATTTATTATATGGTGGTGAAAAATTTGGACACCAATTAGGAGCTAGGAAAACATTAGGAAGATTTAAAGATGTTTTTGGGGAAGATGATTATAGAAAAGCCATGATAAAGTTTTTAGAAACTGAAAAAAGTAGACATGGTAAAGATATGTTAAGTTGGGCTACAAGGCAAGAGGCTCAAAACATTAAAGACATATGGGGAAGAATGGTCATGGGTGGTATTTTCTTTAACGCTCAGACTTGGTATGAAATGTATTTCAATGAAGCTGATATTGATTTTGCAAACGATATTTTGCCAAACTTTTTAATAGGTGCTTTTATACAAAGAAGACAAAATCCTGCTACATTTGATGCAAGAACAGTTGGTTGGGATGATAACAAAATAAATTCTGTTAGGGAAAATCTTGCTATTCTAGGCTTTAGATCTGAACAATTAACTCAAATGCCTTCTCTTAGAGCATCTGAAAATCCCCTTAGAAATCCTTTATACTTAGATGAGTATAAAAAAGTAATTGAAGTTGCTGAACAAGAAGGTATTATTTCTGATGATAATGATATGATGGAAGTTCCTATTGGTGAAAATGAATCAAGTATGGGATTAGAACAAAATTCAAGAAGTGATTTTGATTGGATATATACACACCTTCAAGGACATAGAGCATATTTAAAGCCTTTAGATAACATATCAACTACTTCAGCTAAAAAAGTTGCTGATGCATTTTTAGAAATAAATAAGAAAGTTAATTTTAATGATCCAACAAATATTGAGAAATTTGTAGATGGAGTTTCTTTAAAACAAACAGAAGAATTTGAAAGTCAGTTTAAAAATACTTTGCAAAGCCTTGCTGGTATAGATGAATTGCAAATTGAAAGACCTCAAGGTAATGAAAAATATAGAATTCCAGAACAAGTATATATTACTGAAAGTTTAATTAACAAAGCTAGAAAAGGTCAATTAAGATGGTTAGTAGATTCTGAAGGAAATCAACTAGACGGACAACAAGCTTTAGATGCTCTTTATGATACTTTTGATGGATTAAATAGCATTTTAAAAACAAATGAGGATATAGGTAATTCTGCATACAACAAAACAGAATCAAATATAATTGGAATTGAAAACGAATCATCAGCTAGAGAAATTTATCAAAGGATTACCAGTGCTGAAGATAGTATAAATAATATGTTTCCTAACAAAAGTTCTCTTTCTAGTAAATTTGGATTTGCAAATAATTACAACGATTATAGTTGGGTATTGATGAGAAATCATGCAATTAAAACAGCTAAAGGAATTGTAAATATATTTAGACCTGATTTTTCTAATAGATCTGATGTTGTAAAAAGACTTAAAGAAACTGGATTAATTAATTTTGACAACAGAGGTAGGATGTCTTTAATAAGCACTATTGATCAAGTTAAAATTAAACCAACTGATGATCCAGAAATGGATGCTGAAAATTTAAGATTCTTAGGTAGAGTCCTTGCTATTCAGAAAATAACTGGCAATTATAAAATTGACAAAACTCAAACAACAACAATTGATAATAAAGATATTAATTCATTAAAGAGAAAACTTTCTGATTATGGATATGATGAATCTAGGATGCCACAATGGCTTCATAGACATATTACTGATTTTGCTTTAAGAGAAAAAATAGAAGACGCTCCCAATCTTACTTTAAAAGATATGGATATTGTAATGAATTTAGCAGAAATGCAATTAGCTGATGTTAATTTAGATTCTAAAGGTAATAAAGATGGTTCTTTTGTTGTAACTCTTTTAGATACAAATGTTTTTAATAATCAAGTAGATAAACCAATAGTTACTAAAAAAGAAGTTGAAGAACACAATGAAAGATTAATAGGTATTGCAAACAGATCAAATGGATTAATTAACATTAATCAAGAAAAAGCTATTGTAATAGATTCAGAAGTGATGCAGAACATTGTTAATGATTCTTTACCAGATAGCGCAAATAGACATGGAGAAGGATCAGCTAGAGATGCTCTTATTGAATTTTTAAATTTTCTTGGTACTTCTAACAAACCTGGTTCTCAATTGTTTAGGATGCAATTAGGAAAATTTCTTGAAGAAGCTGGGCCTCAAGGACAACAAAGAGCAATAAAATGGTTAAAGAATTTTGGCATTGTAAAGTTTAAAAAAGGCGAAAGAAAATACGATGTTAATATGAAAAAATATAATGATGAAATTGCTCAACAAGTTGGTGAAAACATGAATATGTGGGGCATAACTTCTGAATATGCAGAGTCTCATTATTCAAACGCAGAAAAAACAGCTAAAGACAGAGAAGCATTAGATTTTGGTGAAGGAGAATATCAAAAAGTAATTACATCGCAAGAATTTTTTAATAAATATAGTATTGATAAAGATTCTCCAGTAGATCAAAATAATCAAGAATTGATTTTAAATAATATAATTTTCGAAGGTTGGGATTTAGATACTCCAGCTACTGATTTTAATGGAAGGACAATAAGAAAAGGCAGAGATAGAGCAATTAAAGACATTTTAGATAGAATGTACGTTAAAAAAGGCGACAAGTTTTTTAAATACAATTCTTTAAGTAAAAAAGAACAATTAAAAAGAAAGCCTGAGATTATTCAAGACCTTACAGGTTTAATTAGTCCAAAGAAAAATCAAATAAAAATTGAAAGATTAGAATTTAAAAATGGAAAATTATCTAAGAAAAATGAAGTAAAACAAAGAACTAAATTTGATAATTTTTTTGAAAGAGAACTTGGTATTTCCTACTTCACAATTGATCCTTATGTTACTTTATATGTTTCTTCTGAAGATGGAAGAACTATACAGAAAAAACAAATTAATGTGTTTGGTAATTCAAAAAATTTAAATATTGAATTACGAGATGAAATAGAAACATACAGAAATACATTAGATAAAACTTTATTAACAACTAAAACTATTGAAGGCTCTCCAGTTTCATCAAAATTAGATGATGGATTAGTTGCTATTAGGCTTACTTCAAACTTATCTCCAATAGTTATTAAAACATCTGATTATGCAGATATAAAAGAAAAATTTGATACCTTTGCTGATAAATGGGCTGACGAAAATAGTGGTTTGAATAAAGGTGTTAGGGATCAAATTAAAACAATTAAAAAAGAATTACAAAAAGCAGAAGATAAAAAAGAATTAGGGAGTCCATACGATATTGCAGCTGCCTTAAGAAGAATGATGTTTAAAGATATGTTTTCTGGAAGTGATGGAGATACGGCTTTTATTGAGCTTATGAATGGAAAAGATCAAAATGGAGGGAGTATTGATGTTGCTAAATTACTTGGAAGAGTAAAACTTTATGAAACTAAGAAATTTGTTAGGTATGATAAAGAATTAATAAACGATGTTATGCTTGCTCATAGAGGAATAGGTACTGAAACATCAAGAGATGTTCAAAGAATATTAAAAAATAGAATAAACAAAAATGGATTTGGAGTTGCTATATGGAATGATGAATCCGTATCTAATGTTAAAGATGAAGTAAAAGAATATATAAAGAAAAATAAAATAGACTTTAATTTGGATTCAGTTATGGGGGATGCTCATAGTGATGTAAGTGGTTTTGATAGTATTGCTTATGTAAGCAGAGATACATTAAAGTTTTTTCATACAATGATGGGCCATGATCCAAATTCTTACAATCCTATTAAACCAGTAATATCATCTTCTGGGGAAAACAGTCCTCTTCTTTATGGAAAAACTTTATTTATACATTCTAAAGATTTAGATTCTTTCTTTGAAAAAAATAAAGGTCGTGGTGTAGATATATTATTAACAAAAAGCGGTGCTAAATCTTACAATAAAAAAATCAAAGGTGATAAAGATGTATCTTTGGTAGATGCTGAATGGAAAGATTTACATAAGCATAGATTGACAAGTAATGATCAAGTAAGAAAAATATCTTTAGATTCAATAGGAGCTAAGCCTGAAAAAGATACAATACTTTCTAATGCTAAAAAATCTCATGCTGATATGAATTATTCAAACAATGATGAATCACGCAGATATTATGAGGACCACATAGAAAGTCCATTATCTACTAATTTAAATCATGCATCAAAAATAATTGAAAATGTAGAAGCTTCAAGGGAATGGATAAAAAATCAATATGGAGATGAAGCTTTAGTTTCTTTAGTAGATGGGAAAGATTCTTTAAATAATTTAAATGGGATGGCTTTCTTTGCTGGTCTTAGCAGAGATGCAAACCCTATGAGTTATAGTGAAAGCATATTAAAAAATAAAATATACGGATCTTATATAGATCCACTTATAAACAATCAAAGAGCGGTTACCAATCAACATTCAAAAGATGATTCAATAAGATATGGAGGGCAGGCTGCATTAATACAAGCTCCAATACTTGCTTTTGATAAATATGCTAGATTAGCCCCTACATTAGTAGATGAAAATGGTAAATACCAAAGCAGAGGTGAAGTATTGTTACCAGCTCAAGAAGCTGACATGAAAATATCTGACTTAGCCGTATCTAACGGAGGTATGGAATTTAGAATAGTAGAAGGTGCTGATGTTTATAATCCAGCTGTGGATAAAAAAGCTTTAGGTGAAAAATATGATTGGGAGAAAGATGTTCTAGATAAAGATATAACTTTAGGCGATCTTCAACAAATGATATTTGATGTTTCTAAGGATGAAAACAGACCTAACCTTCAAGTTGGTATAATAGTTAGAAGAAACCCTAGAACAAGACCTAATGATATGACATTACTAGGTTTAAAGGGATTTCTTGGAAAAGAATATGGAAATTCTATTATGGTTAACAGTTTTGATGTAGTTAATATATTTGAGGGTGATTATGATGCTGACAAAGCAGATTATTTTTACAGTCAAAAAGGGAATATGTATGATCATGTTGTAAGATCTTCTCAACATTATGTTCAAGGAGTAGATCCAACTGCTTGGATGAAAAATGTAGATGTTAATTTTACAAATAATTCTACTGATGAAAATGATATTATAGAAGGAATAGCAGCTGATACAGATTTATATAAAAGTTCTATAGGCTTAGTTCAAAAAGTTCCAAGAATGTTAGGATATTTAAACAATTTAGCTGGTGATTTAGGTCAATATAAACGATTTAAAAAATGGCATGATGATGGAAATAAGTTATTATATGAGGGAAAAGATTATAAAATTGTAATGGATTATGATAATTTAGATTGGTATTTAAGATCAGCTTTAGAAACTCAATATATTATAGATGGAAAAGGTAGGTTAAATTCTGAATTATCAAGTGATATTTTTAAATGGAGAACTGATTTTTTATTTCCTTTAATGGAAGATTCATTTGCTCCTTCTGTTAAAAAGAAAAATCGTGCTGGCTTTGCTAATGAAACAAATCAAATAAATTCAAAAGGATCTACCAACGAAGGAAAAAGAATAAGAATTTTTAAAAGATTACAAGATGACGGGAAAGAAATTGAAGAACGGGATCTTTCTCAATTAGATAAAGCAATTATTAGCCAAATGCTTAATGAATATTCTAAGTTTTTAGGAGTAACTGGGAATACAGTTTATGAAAATAGTGGAGAGCAAAGAAGAGCTACATACGATGATGTTATGAATCAATCTGATAGGTTTTTTAAATTTAATGCAGATTTAGGTAAAAGTTTATATTATAGATTAAGAAATAAATTTGTAGATCCTATTACAAAAGACAAAGATGGCAACGTTACTAACACTGATAAATGGAAAGATAATGATGAGTTTAAATATCTTTTTGGTGTAAAAAAGGACTTTTATTGGAAAGGTAAAGGTAAAAAAGCAAAGAAAAAAGAATATTCCAAATACACAGAACAAGCAGATCGTCTTTTTAATACTACTGTTACAGCTCATTCTAAACAATTTGCCCAAGGTCAAAGAGGTTCTCCAATAGAAAGAATTTTGCATCAAGTATGGAAAAAGAATTTATTTAATTATGATGGAGATAGAAGCGTAGCAGGTGAAAGTGTTCGAAACATAAATACTTGGTTCGATAGTTTGTCAAAAGATCCTAGAGCAACTGAAATGGATATAGATGATGAAATTGGAGTTCTTAGAGGAACTTTAAGAGATGATATGGTTATATCTGAAATTAAAGAAATAAATTCAAAGATGGATTTAATTGCTTCTTTAAAAAGAAAAATTGCTTGGACTTGGAAAAATAGCAATCAAAAATATGATAAAAAAATAGCATTTGCTGATAAGATGAATAAATTAATTCAAGAAGCTGAAGATGAGATTAATAAATTTTTAACAAAAAAATATAAAGATACAAAGAAATCTAAATATTTAGAAAAAATTAAGTTTGTAGATGTTGATTCCAAAAATATGAAAAAAGGAACTATCTATTATTCTACAATGGAACAAATTAAAAACTTTTTACCTGGTTTGTCTGGTGAAAGAAATTTTGGATTAGGCCCAAAAGGTCAAGCAAAATTAGATTTTATTAAAGCAATTAGAAAAACTTTTTATAGCAATAGAGAAAATTTAAGTGAAGTATTAAAATATGGCACTAAAACTGCATTAAATAGCGCTCAATTGGAGTATTTAGCAAAATTGCCAGAGCAATCTACTCATATAGAAATTGAAAACAGATTGTTATTAGAAGGAATAAAAGATCATGGTATAAGATTTTTATACCAATTTATGCAACCAACTGTTAATAAAAAATCTGTTGGTTTATTTAACGGAAGACCAATAGCTGTTCCTTTTGAAGCTAAAGAGGGATACGACCCTTCAAGTAGATATAGAAAAGGAATAAATTTTTTAACACAAGTTGCTATGGGTAATGATAAGTTTCATCCTAATATAGAATTAGATCCTCAAATTAGAAAAGACGCTGCTAATATATTAAAGGGTATAATTGCGATTGAAGCTCATTTTACAAGGTTTTACAATAAGAAATTTCATATTAAAGATTTGCAATCTAAAGAATGGTCAGATGTTGTAGCATTTGGAAATAGAGATGAAATGAAAATGGTTTATGACAATATTAGACTTCCTAATTTTCATACAGATTTAGAAAGCAGGTTAACTGATTTTGGAGGTATTAATTGGACTAAATCGCAAGATAGAATGAGATATGGATTAGACCTTATGAATGATCACCTGTTTAAATTTTACAGAGATATAATGGATGCAGATGGTAGGGGAGAAGATTTTGATAATTATATAAATCAAATGAATGAAATAAATAATTTATCAATGGGAAATCGAACAATGAATCCTATATTGTATATGGATATGAGAAATAATTTAGATAATGAAACAAAAAATCTTGTAGAAAAAACCATTAGTCATGCTGTAACTGGAGATGCAAATAGTAAAGGATTAAATAATACTAAACTTTCTAAAGCTATTACTTCCAATCCAGTTTATATACTTATGGGTGGAGATAGTTTTTTTACAGGTGGATTGAATTTAACAAAACAAAAATCAGCTGCTGAAAGTTTAAATATGATGGCTTCAAATAGCAGAAGAATTCAAAAATCTATTGACAATTTACCTATGGATACAGACAGCCACGATAGAATTAAAAGCATGGAAGAAGCTTTAAAAAGAATGAAAGAGGAATGTTAATGGCTAATCTTAAATGCGATATAATAAACCCAAATTTTGAAAAACTGATTAATGTTGTTAAAAAATGGTCTTCTTCTGATATATCTACAAAGCAAATGAAAGATCCATATGCAGCTGCTTTAAGGATGGCTAAAAATGAATTTGGAAATACTGATATTGAATTATTAATGTACGACCCTGGTGAGATTTTAACTAAAGGTAGGTTAAAAGCATTTGAAAGTTCTCTTAATGAATTAAACAAAGGTATTGCGAGAGGTTCTTTAGGAGGAGGTCCTTCAGCTGGGTTTTCAGAATACTTTTGGCAATCTTCTAGGTATGGAGCTAAAGATCCAATAATAGGTAAATATTTAAGAGATATGCAAAATGCTAGTTTCTATTTTAGAAAAAATGAATTAAGAGATAGAAGTAGATTTCAAGTTATTCTTGATTTTCTTAAAAAAGACGCTGGTGTAAATAGCTTAAGTGAAAGATATACATATAATAGAGCTCAAAAAAGATTAAAAGAATTAGATGATGATTTAGTAAAAGCTCTTAATGATAACAATTCTGAAAAAGTAAGTGAGATTAATTCTCAAATAAATAAACTAACAAAAGATGGAGAATTAAAATCATTTGGAGATTTGATGCATATTGTAGAAAAGGGAATGAAAGACGCTTCTGTTGCTAAATACAATATATTAAAAGAAGAAGCTGTTAAATATGAAAAAGGCAATAAAAGGTATAAAAAATCTTACGATCTTATATCTAAGGTGGACAAAGGCGAGAGAGTAATTAGATTAACAAAGAATGAAATTGGTGAACTTATTAAAGATAGAGAAGGTAACAGTTTAAAGTTTAGACCTGAAATGTATAAAGCTGTTGTTGAATATGATACCATGATGGAAGATCTTTATGGTACTTTAAGAAACGGAACTGATAAAGTAATAGATATTATTATTAAAAGAAATAAATTAAATGGAAGCGAAGATGATGTAAAATCTTTAACAGAAATGAAAGAAAGACTTAGAAAAGAATTGATGCCTAAATATGAACAAGGATTCTTTCCTCATTATGTAAGAGATTTAAGCGCTCCGTTTATGCAAAAGATTTCACCTTTATTAGACGATCTTCAAGAAGCCTCAAATCCTTATTTAAAAGATAAAAATCAAACTGTTTCTCAAATTGTAAATAAAATCAATACTGAAATTAGCAAGCATGCTAAAGGAAGGGCTGGCGAAAATTCTTATTCTTATAGTAAAAACTTTTTAAGTGTTGTTTCTAGTTATATAAGCGATGTAAATAGATTCAATTTTACATCATTTGTTAATTCTAATTTTATTGATTCAATATCTGGTATAGAAAAAATTTATAAAAAAGAAGGTACTTCTAAAGAATATGCTGAAAACCTAGTATCTTATATGCAAGATTTACAAATGGCTGCTAATGGGAATAATCAAACAGGAAGAACATCTAGAGCAGTCCAAAGAACTTTGCTTGGATTTGAGTTTATATCTAAACTAGGTATAAATCCTAGATCAGCAGCAAGGAACTTTACACAAAGACTTTTAGATTATGTTGAATGGGGGCCAGCGATGATAGCCCAATCAAATAATACATTAAGAAATGTATCTCTTACTAAGGATGGTAAAAGCATTGATTCTGAATTGTATATTGAAGGTGCTTTGAGAGATGCTGGTTTGTTGTTTGATGAAGTTTCTCCTCAATTAATTGAAAGTGGATTGCAAGGGCCAGCTTCAATGTTTAATCTTAGGAAATGGAATGAAACAACTGGCAAATATGAAATTTTAGACAAAACTAAACTTGAACAATTTGCAGATGGAACATCTTGGCTTGCAGCTAAAAGTTCTGTGATACATAGAATGGCTGAAAATTCAAATAGAAAACACACTTTTAAAATAGCATTTGCTCAAATGTATAGGTGGATGAAAGATAACCCATTATATGCTTCTCAAAAGAGAAAAGAATGGGGTGAAAATTTTTCTGAATCAAGATTAGAAGAATCTATACAGAAATTAGCAAGTAATTATGCAAAGAATATGGTAGTTACTAATCATTTTGATTATGCTGATTATGCTAAATCAAAACTTATGAGAAGTGATATTGGTAGATTCATGTTTCAGTTCCAACATTATAGCATGGAATTCTTTGAAAGAAATTTAAAAATATATAGAGAAGCTAAAGGAGATGTTTTAGCTGGTAGGTTATTACCAGGCGGAGATGCTAGAGGTTTAGCAAAAGCATATAGACTTGGTATAGCTTATTTTTTAGCTCCTGTTATTGCTTCTGCTGTAACTGGAGTAAACTTTGAAAACCTTGTTGAACATGATTCAGCTAATAGAATTAATCAACTTAAAACTTTATTAACTGGTGATGATGAAGAAATTAAAAAGGCTTTTTATGGTAAAGGACCTATACTTTCTACCTTTGGAGGTCCTCTAGCTTCTGATCTTATAGATATAGGAATAATGTATGACCTAATTAATCTTGATGAAGATTCTCTTTTAACAATTCTTACTGGTATGCAAGAGTATGATTTATCTACTCAAAGTACAGACTTAACTAAGAAAATAAGAATACTTAATACATTTCTTGGAAGAACAGTTGAAAGACATATACCTCAACTTAATGATTCAAGAATAGGTTGGTCTATTCAACAAGAATTAGGACTTTACCCAACTAAAGAAGCTAAAGAAAAACAAAAAATTTATAAGAAAGCTAGAAAAAAGATATTACCAGATAGTGTTGAAGATGCTTTAACAAGATTAGAAGAAGGCCAGTTAGGATAACCAGCCCTCTTCTTTGCACAGAAAGGAGGATCTTATGCTAAATATTTATTCTCTTCTGTTTCTTCCTCAAGGATAGGTATAATTTCATTACATAATTTATTTAAGTTTTTAATTATTGATAACATTGTTATTGTTTTGTCTTTACGACTTGATTCATTTAACATTTTTAATGTTTTATAATTTGCTTTAAGAGTTACTTGGAATAATTCAAATTCACTCATTTGTTTCTCCTTCTGTGTACATTCCGTACATTGTTATTAAAATACTATCTGCGCTCCATAGCGTTACTTTTTTATCTCCTTGAAGATAATTAGCTGCTATCTCTTTTATTTCTCTTTTCCTTTCTGTTTTATTTTTTGAAAACTTTAAACCTAATTTTTCTTGCCAAAATTTCATCCATTTTTGTGGTGATACTTCTATTATTTTATTTATTTTACGATTGCTATGTAATAATCCTAGCCATATTCCATAATTCATTCCAAATTTAAACAATGAACTTCTACCATCGTGAGGCATAGCATGTACTTTTTCTATGTATGCTATGTTTTCATCTGTATTAAAAGCTTCAACAGCATTTGATAATGATATTCTTCTCCCAGATATAAGTTCATGGCATTTATGTACATACAACTTATTTGCTTCCGATACAAAACTAATTGCACCACCAGCACCTGGATCTATTCCTATTATTGTTTTACTCATTTTTGATCCCTTTCTTTATCTTTTTTATAATTCCTTCTTATTTTTAACCATTTTTTATCTATTACTTTTTTACCATTTTCATTTATAATAAATGGATCAAAATGATGATATTCATTTTCTATATTGTCAAGATTTTCTCTATTTAAAAAATCTAAAAACTCTGTTGCTCTCATTGTGCATCTCTCCTATATGCATATTTATGTGGACTTTTAACATACTTCTTTTTGTATGCTTTTACTTTCTTTTTTGGTGGTTTGTACTTTTCTCCGAGTATTTCTCCATCAAAAACTTCTATTATTTGTTTAATTAAATGGGAACCCTTCCCTAACCCTTCCTTGACCCTTCCCTCGTTTTTGTACTTTTGGCATCCTTTTTGCATTACATCTTCTGGGATAAGTTGAGGGTGCTTACCTTGAACTAAGGAAAACCAATAACATTTAGATTCTACTTCAAAGTAGCACCCATAACAACTCTTATGCAATATTATCTTTCTCCGCCATCTTAGAATTCATATAGAATTTACACCTTCCTCCATTAAATCCCACTAGGTGAGTACCTATCTTACCATACCTACTCTTCGATACGATAATTTCGCTTCTATATGGATTATACTTATCACTATCAAAGTTATGTCCATAGAATACAAACATTGCTGATTCAGCAGTTTGTTCTATTACACCTGACTCTGCATAATCACTCATACGAGGTCTAGGATCAAATCGTTTTTCTATTTCTCTATTTAATTGTGATACTAATATAGACGAACAATCTTCTTGTTTACATATCCATTTATATTCTTGCATTATCTTTTCTATCTCAAATCTTCTTCCTTCTTTAACGCCAGAAACATCTATCAATTGAATATAATCATCAATTACAACATCAGGCTTATGCTTAGCAATTTCTCTTAAACAATCATCTAATGTTCTTACATTGTCAAACATAAGAAAATTTTCGTATTTGTTTTTCATTGTATCTGATACTATATCAAACTCTTCTTTACTATCTTCTGATAGATCATTTCGTCTTATATCTCCGTATTTTAATCTATTTGATTCCATTACCACCATCTTCTTCAACATCTCGGTATTGCTCATTTCTCGATTGAATAACATTACTCTGTAACCTTGCTCAATCAATCCCCTTACTATGTTAATAACTAATGTTGTTTTACCATGGCCAGGTCTACCACCTAACACTGTTATCTCTTTACGAGTCATACCACCTGCGAAAGTATCTAGATGCCCAAGATTAAATGGTATTAAATTACTATCCTCTTCAACAGTAGCCTTCATCTCATCAACTAATACTTTAATATCCCTTTGTTTAGAAGGTTGTATTTGTCTTAGTTCTTGGATTAGTTTACTATGTTTTTCTAAGATACTACCTACATTATCATAATCATCATAACTTGCATTAAGTAATGCTTGAGCTGATTTTGCAGTTTCTCTTTGAATATACTTTTCCCATACTATCCTTGCATAGTTTTCTACATTAGCAGTTGAAGTAAAACTTTCAGTAAGTCCTGTAATGTAGTATGCTTTACTATCTCCAGTCTTATCTTTTACTTTGTTGCTTAATGTTACGAAATCTATATTTATTCCATCTCTGTATAGTTCTGACATTGATTCCCATATTACTCTATTATCTGTTACATAAAATGCATCGTTTTCTCTTATCCACGCCATAGCAACTTCTTGTTCCCTCTCACCTCCTTGAATAATACATCCAAGAAGAGCGTTTTCTGCTTCAGACGCAGACGGATTCATTCTGAGTTCTTGCGACTCTTTTGACATTATCTCTCCTTTCTAGAACAAACCTATTTGATTAACAGGTTCATAATTTATTATTAAATATTCCTTTCGTTCTTTCTGCTTAGCTTCATCTGTTGCACCTGCATATTTTAAATCTATTGTTCTAACATCATATTCTTTATAGAGTTCTGCAACTCTTTTATCTTCATCGTAACTTATCATAAATTTTCCACCATTATCGTGTATCATATCAACTTTTTCTTTTAATCTTAAATGATCTTCGTGATTAAAATTATGTTGATAGTATTTATTCCCTTTTTCATGTGCAACAAAATACGGAGGATCTAAATACCAGAAATCACCTTTCTTAGGTCTGTATTTGTCAATTAATTCTGCAAAGTCTAGATTCTCTATCGTTGATCCACCTATCTTACTTCTTGAATATTCAAATTCTTCTTTCCAATTCTTTTTCCAATCTTTAATCATAGACATAGGCGTATGAATTAATTTGTTAAAACTGTGCCTTATACAATAGAAATACTTGGCAGCTCTCATTGGGTCTGGTATCTCTATCTCTTGTTTTTCTTGGACCTCAACCTTGAAATCTAAGAATAATTTACGAGATTTGGGAAGCCAATTTAATATATCTACCAATTCATCATTCTTTTCTATAACACACATATATAAATTAACAATGTTATTGTCTTTGTCGTTTAGTACATTCCATTCTGCCTTTGGTTTTCTGAAGAACATTGATAAACCTCCAGAAAACACTTCAAAATACCTATCATGGTGAGGTATAAGGGGAACAAATCTTTTGCTCAGCTCATACTTCCCACCATAATAAGGTATAATGATCGGACAGTCGTACCAATCAAGCGACGGCAACTTTAGCCTCTTTTAACGCCCATTTCTTGACAGTAGGATATAACTTACGTTCAATACTATGGGTTGATTGAGATGTTCTATTCATATGATGACTAAGTACGTTTGTACCTACATTGAATAAATCCCAAAATGATTTAGGACTATTAGCTATCAAAGCTTGAGTTACTAATTCATTAGCTTGTAATGGAAACATACTAAGAAAATCTATAACATGCCTATCTCTGAACTTAGTATCTTGAAGAACAGGAAATTCTTCTTTCAATAGATGTTTAGTATTTTCTATAGTTTGCATTATAACAGATTCAAAATCATCTAAAGATACATTACTTTTAATATGTTTGTTTCTGTATTTATGTGCTACTATTCCAATAACAAGTCCATTAGAACATATAATTCTAAATGCACCAGCTATAATATTTACTCCAACAGTTCCATTATAACTATTGTCAATAACTATTTCTGGAGTCATTTCATCATCCTTACCAATCTTAACTAAGTGATTTGGAAAATGCCAATTCATATGAACCTTTTCACCTTTACCAAATACATTTACTTCTTTAAGCTTTCCACCATTCTTCTTTACTATAGGAGCAGCTGCCTCTATAATTTGTTTGTTAGTAATTAACTTATAATTATCAGACATACAACTAAGAATATCTCCTGTGTCTTCCCTTACTATAAATTTATGACCAGTATTAGTTGCTTTGTCTCCAAAAGTATCTGACCATTCACTTCCTGTTATAATAGCTGGTACTTCCTTAACTGGAAACATAGCGTCTGTTATTTTGTGTTTCATGTGTCTCTCCTTTTTTTATTTATTGTTTCTACTATTATTGATATTAACATTGATATTATGAATAATCCCAATCCCCACAATACCAATGATATTCCTAACAGTAATATGTTTATTATCCATTCGGATATATTTATTATAATCATGTCTACTCCTCTTCAGATTGCGAATATAATGGAGGTATAGATCCTATTCTTTTTCTTTCACTCTCTCTCATTTTACCTTCATTCTGATTTCTAGCTAGGGCTATTGTTCTAAGGTAAGAAAATCCTTTACCATATCGGTAATGTCTTCCATTGTAGAACTGCTCAATTGACCATTCCATAACATTATCATCTACATCTTTTGTTCCATGCAAGAATTGATGATATTTAAATCTGTTTTCAGAAGGTATATGCCTAGTTATTTTGGATGCTATTTTATTTAACATCCTAACAGTGTTTTTGCTTTTAGACTTGAGGATTGTATTCATATACTTCCCAATATTTTTATAATTAGGATTTGAATCATATCCACAAGCTGGACATTTAGCCATTAGAAGTTTTCATTAATTAATATATTTACAACTTCTCTACTTCTTCTTCCATCATCTCCTACAGCTATATCTACAGCATTTCTTATTTCTTTTATGCTGTATTTTTTCTCCATTTTTGCTATTACTCTTAATTCATTTAGAATTTGCTGAGCTCCATGTTCTCCATGTTCAGCTATTAGTCCTTTTAATTTGCCCATTTGTCTCTCCTTTACATTTATAACAAATTTCTTTTTTTTTCCCATATGTAGGAAAATCATTGTAATAATTAACATTCTTATCTTCTTTAGTGAAGTCCCCTATTGACAATATTTCCCAACATCTTTTGCAAGAGCTACAATATTTGATTCTATCATCAGCCATTTTAGCATCTCGACTTTTTGTTTTCCAAGGTTGGTGTTTATTATTTATCATAATTATATTCTACATCATCACCTTTGTTAAATTCATCTGCAGTTGTAGGCTCTCCATCTGTTTCTGGGTATCTGTTATGTGACCCATGTATTATTGAATTAACATATTCATATATTTGCCAATATTTTTCTTCAATATCGTAATCATCCCAAGACATTATATCTGCTACTTTATTTATAGCATTTTTATATTTATCTTTTTCTAGTTCAGCTTCTTGTAATTTCGATGTTATCATTTTAATCTCCTATTACTTTAACTTCTGTTTCATTTCCCCACCTATGCTTACCTAAATAAAACTGTTTGTCTTCTGAATTATGATTATCAGCATTTAATACTAACACACTACTAGCGCAACTGTTATGATCTAGAACAACAGCTCTTAAACTCCCACCCTGTGTATCAATTAATTCACCAACAGCAACATCCTTTAAGTAAACAAACCCTTTAGCAGGTCTCCATTTCGGTTTATCTTTTAATGCTCTTTGAGTTAATTTATTTATTGCTTTTAATTTTCTGTTCCATTTTGTTTTTGCTTTCATTTTGTTTTTCTCCATCTATTATATCTTGTTGTATTTGTATAAAATCATGTTTGAGTTTCCAATATATATGTTCCTCAGCTCCAAATGTTTCTGCTGTCTGCTGTGTAAAATTAAGAGCAATTATAACAGATTCTATTTCTGATTTTGTTAATTTAATTAATGCGGTTGATTCTTGCATATCTCTTCCTTTAATTTTTTGAGGGTAGTCTCGCATTGGGAAAGGGAGAGACGAGAGAGAGATAATATATAAAAATCTGACTACCCTCGTCTCAAATTTAATTTCATTACATTTAGTAATAAAACCCTTTTTTTATTTACTTAAAACGGCACATCATCGTCTAGTTCTTCAATACTCATCACTTCACCGTCTTCCCATTTGTTAAGAGTTGCAACTTTAAATGTGAACCTCTTTTCTTGTTGATCCACTGGCATATCTCTTGTCTCTTTGGTAACGTATGATTTTCTTTTGATATTGATAAGAACTGGTTTACCAACAACGTCATCTTCTTCAATAAGCATTAACTTCTTAAACCCTTTATCATCTTCACATTTTATGTCAAGAGTCTCTAATAAGTCGAAGTATCTGCTGTTCTTACTCGCAGAAGATGTATCTGTGAATATCCAAAATCCATCATCGTACATTTTTCTATCTATCAAATGTTCACATTTAGCGTATTTTTGTTTACCATTTTGCATAACAGGGATTTTATTACCACTGTTATCTTTCTTATATTCATACTCATCCATTTCCCATAGTAATTGTTTAGAATCTGCTACTTCAGGTGCTATCTTGTATGTCATATTGACAACAATAGCTTCACCTGCTCTAGTATTTAATTCCTTACTACTAAGGGATGTTATATGAGCTGGATATTGACCTTCTTCTATCGGAAGCCAAGACTTCTTTTCAGAAGGATTAAACACAGCGTCTAGTGCTTTTGCCATTATTACTCCTATTTAGTGTTTGTTTTTGTTGTTGTGTACTTTTCCTTTAGCTTAGTGTAAGCAGCTGTGAACTCTTCCATCTTTTTAGAAGGTTTAGCTCCTTTAGCTCCTCGAAAGTAAAGTTGCGGTTCTACATATCTACCATCAGCGGTTTTCATAAACCTCTTAGTAGTAGCTTTGTTTTTAGCAACTAAGTTTTTACTCTCCATCTCTGCTAAGGCTTTCTTAGATAAGACTCCACTTTTGATAAGTTCATCTCTATCTTTTGCTGAGATTTTTCCCATTTTATTCTCCTATTATTGTTTAATTCCCAAATCCTCAGGTTGAGGAAGTGGAAGCTCTTCGATTGTAAACGTATGAAATGAGGGATTTACAGTCAAGGATGTATTATCCTCAGTCTTAAATACCATCATAGGTCTACCATTTAAAAGTTTAGTACCTTTATATACCACTCTTCTAAATTCTTTTCCATCATTAGTTCCTATAGTATAACATTCTTCCTCTCTTAGAAGATTGTCATCATAGCTTTTATTTAGATTTTGCATTTTTTCTCTCCAGTTCTTTTTCAAGTTTTACTTTAGATGAATTGTAATTAGCATTATTAATTGCTTGATCTTTAATTAATGTATGTATTAATCCCATCTTTTCTTCTCCTAATTCACTTGCTACTACAAGTATATCATTCTTTTGTTCATCTGTTAGGCTAAGATCTTCTACTTGGTTACGATAAACATCATCTGCAATATTCATAAACATTTGAAATGCTTTCTTCATACAATCAGTATTTGATGCTTTTATATCATTACCTATATCAACAAATTCATTAGTACCTTTCTTTTTCTGTATCCTATGAGCTGCTACCATATCGCCTTCTCTCCATATACCTTCATCATACCACTTTAATCTACCATGAACAACATAAGCTTCACTTCCTAGATTTTCAGTCTTTTGTATTGTCCAAGACCAACCTGGAAAATGATCATCTGCAATTTTTCTCATGTATCCAATTTCAACATAATCCAATCCCATTTTCTTTTTAATAAATGGTTTAGGTGTTGGTATCTTAGATACTTTCTCATGTTTCTTTGTTATTGCTTTTCTTATTGTATCGGTTGCAGCTAACATTTTTTCGTCAACTACTATTACTTTATTATTTTCTTTCATTTTCTCTCCTAATTAATATCTTGGTTTTTTATCTGCTAATGTACTTGGACATATACTATAGAATTGACAATACCTACATTCCCAATCTTCAACAGGTACACCGTGAGTAATTTCTGGTATTAATTCATCTTCAAAATTTTCTTCAATTTCTTCTTTTAAGTAATATATTTCATTCCAATAAAATTCTGCTTTTCCTATCCATTCATTACTTACTATCTGTTCTCTCATTTGTGATGTGTTTTTATTATACCATATTAGATACATATTTATTTTATCTGGTTTAAATCTTTCTTTAACACCTAAAGCATAAGTACCTAATTGTAATTTATAATTAACATCAGTATTTGGATTTCTATTTTTCTTTAATCCAAATTTGGTTGTCCATTTATAAGCAGCTGCAGTTTTAAAATCATAAAGATTAAAAGTTCCATTATCCATTTCACCTGCATCAAATGTTCCAACTACATCAAATGGTTCATATTCAATTTTTTCTTCTATGTATATTTCTTTATATGTATTCTCACCTTTACCTCGATACCAATCTAAAGCTTTTTCCATATCCTCATGAAATATAGTTCCAAGTCTTAATAATCTATATGATTGTTCATCTTTAGAGTCAGAGGGATAGCCGTAATAAGAATACATTTGTTTTCTATGACAGCTTCCCGCTGATGATGCATGAAATACATTCTCGTCTCTTTCTCTAAGTGTTTCTTGATGTTTTAAATACTCTGCGTAAATGTCAATTATGTTCATTTATTGCCTCTCTCTTTCCTCTAAATTTAATAATATTAAGGTTTAGATCCTATTGAATTTTGTACTTTGCTTAGAAGCAAACTTAATCCATCTCTTAAAATGTGGTAAAGCAACATCATTGTGTCCACCTATATTAAGAGAAAGTTTTTCTGTATGATTCCAAAATTCTTCTGGTGTAAATGGATTAGTTTCATCATAAAGAGTTGTCCATTTCCAATCATATAAAGTAAATACTGCTTTTTCATCTTCACTTAAAAACACATATTCACCAGATACTTTATATCCATCAGAAGGATCTGGATTTCCAAAAGCTTCTACTATTCTACTAGGTTTAATCTCTATTTCTCCTACAAGACTTGTTGCATTAGCAAATTTCATAGCTTTGTAATAATCTATTCTATTATATTTCATTTATTACTCCTCTACAACGTCAAGAATGATGTCTAGTCTTTCTTCCATTCTATCTAATTGTTGTTTTATTTTATAATTATTCCATGTGTTTACAAAGGCATAGACGCAAACAATACATAATGTTGCAAACTCCATACCATTATCTACGAACATATGCCATGCATACGTTATCCAACTAGGATCTTTCATTTACTTCTCCTTGTTTTTATTTATAAAAATTTACAGGGAAGATAAAGGGCTGACCTTTATGTGCAATCTCTCAAGTACCAGTAGATGCTAAACTTCCCTAATTAATTGGGGGATTACTCACGGTTCTACGCCTGTTAATTCAGAGTGGTTAAAGTATTTAAACAATATCCACTTAACGAGAATCCCCCTCTAAGATATTGGGGTGAAGGCATATCGAAGCCTTAGCCAATTGAGCATTATCGCTCTTTTCCTTTATAACATACCTTATTGAATAACAATATGTTTATTTGATATTTTACACCCCAAATAATAACCTGCCTCTCATTGTGTGTGTGAAAGGAGTTAACAGACGATTATCGTCTTCGTATAATAGAAAGGCAGGCTAAAATCCTACCAATTTATTAAATACAAATACTCTGCATTTTTATCTTCTGTAGGTCCTTCTATTTCAAACGGAGTCATTTTAATATTAACTTTATTTTCAATGTGATTTATTTCTTCTTCCGTAATTTTACTCCAATATCCAAACCTAGCTGAACCTTCATAGACTGTATCTAATGTATTATATTTATTTGAAAATTCAACTACCATCCAATTTTCTCTTTCACTATTTTGATTATAATCATCAAAGGCTCTTTGGATTTCTCTTTGCATAGCATCATTTCTATCTTCAACAGATACTACTGGAAATACTCTTTTGCCTGTTGTATTACATTTTCTTTTAGGCATTTGCACAATTTTACCTTCATGCATCAACTCATTGATTCTAGCAGTACAAGCAGATGTTTCAAGATTTGTAAATTTTGTTACCTCTCTTCTTGTAGGTGCTAAGTATCCCATTTTAGAATACATTGTTTTGATAGCATTATGCACTGTTTCTTTTTGTGTCATCCTTGTGCCATCTTTTGTTATTGTTTCAAAAGCCTCTATACTTGTTATTGATATGGCCATGTTTTACTCCTATTTTTTAAAGTTTACTCATATCTATTTCATTATTATAATGGGGATCAGGTTCATAATCATCATCTTCTTCTTTTTCAATTTCATCTAATTCATCATATCCCAATACCCATTTAAGCGCTAATATCTTTCCAATAATAAATAACGGTTCATCAACTGAGTCTTTATCACTAAGATTAGCAACTGAATTATATTTATCTAAACATTCTGTTAGCTTAATAACTATATCATCTTTCTTTTTTAAATTTAAACTTGCCATTGATTACTCCTTTCATGCTTGAGCAGTTTGTTTATCATCAGTTGTCGGTATTCCTTTCTTAATCATATCTTTTTCAGCTTCTTCTATAAGTTTTTCTGTAGCTTCTTGAACCATCATAAATCCTTCTTTATCATAACTAAATACTTCACCAACTAATCTACTTAATATCTCTGGAATAATCTCTTCATCTTGTGAAGTATCCTTACCAGATAATTTCTTATCACTTATCATTTTAATAATGTATGTACTAAGAACAGCTATTTTCAAAGCTATTGCTTTCTTTTTATCTTCGTTCACTATTAACTCCTTTCTCTTCTATTATTGTTATTGCTCTATCAATAGTATCTATCATTATTTCCCTAGACTCTACATCACCTCGGACATGGTCAAATCGAGTCTTCATACTACTGATCAGTTCTTTCATTTTCTTTAGGTTGCGAACAACCTCTTCATCAAACAAAATAAATTCTTTATTCAATTTAAACTCCCTTCAAAAAATTAAATTAAAAAGGACTGACCCGGCTTTCACCTACGCATCGCAGGACGCACATAGTCGGTTTTATTACTATTGGCTTCACAGTCCTTTAAAAAGCGATTATAGCCGATGCTCATAACACCGGCCTAATATAGTTGATCAAACTAATATTACAGGTTGCGATCCTTATAATCTATCACCGGCACGTAGTTCGTGGAGTGAAATTTTTAGTGGCAGGGGTAGGAATCGAACCTACAATACTTGAGAATATGAACCTCACTAGCCTACCAAGGCTTGTCCCTGCTAAGTTTAGGCGCTGCGCGATGGGAGATGCGGAGTCCCAATATACCTAGATGTTGTAGTGGAAGGTATTGCAGCGCCTGATTATAAAATTACTTGTGATTGTTGTCAAATACAACCCTACCATTTGGAATGGTAACTGCCATTTTCCCTTTGTTCAATGGACTTACACCAAGAACTTTATCTGGGAACTGATCTTGAAGACTTTTAACAGTCAACGTAGATGCTGGCCTTTTTGAGAAATTACTTTTACTCACTATATATCTCCTTTCAGATAATCTTTTATAAAAGTATAAGTTAAAAAAATTCCATACGAATACAGAGCAATTATTACTAATGCCCAAAGAACATGAAGTATAGTTAACATCATTTAATAAATCCTCCTATTGTTCTATGTATTTATTGTATTTAATTTTCTTTCAATCTTGTTATAATCTGTCAAAGCATCTTCTTCACTTTCATATTCAATATTTTCACTTGAACCATCTGCAAATACTAAAGTTATCTGCCAAGAAAACATTAATTCACCTTCTTCTTTATATGACACAGGCATAATAGATACGATATGATCAAGATTGTATAGGACTTGTTTTAGTTTTACCCACATTTTTAACTCCTTGCTTTCATGTTAGTAAGTCTAATTTTAATTCTAATATTAAACAATGTAATCGTTATTCGTTTTTCATTCCAAACTTCTCCATTTTTTCCGTTAGGGAATCTAAACCAATATTTGAATCTTGGTTGAAATTTGATAGTCATTTAACACTCCTTTCACGAGTTTGTTATTATTATCAAAAAAAATAAGGGAAGCGTTAACTTCCCCTAATTTTACAGATTATATGTTTCAAACAATAAATTACCCTTTTTGCTATGTTTAACAACTAAGGCATGCATTTTATCATAAGGAACATTTAGTTTCTCAGATACTTCAGTACAAGCTTGATGAGAGTTCTTGGCTTTTATAAATCCAATACATCTCACTTTCTTGTTGGTATTTAAACCATTTACACCATACAATGGCGCAGTGCTGGGAACATCAACTAATATCATATACTCAAGCATATAATACTCCTTTCACAATTTATGAGGTTAATCCCCAAGTTGATAGTAGAAATGTACAAATAAGTAGATAATATATGATTAGCCTTCTTGCTTTATTATCAGCTCTTATTCGCACAAAACTTGTAAATAATATGCTAAACGAAGTCCAGACGATACCATACGCTATCACCCGATGGCTCGTCTGTCACTCCTTTCGAACAAATTATTGTTTGGCTTTACCCTTGAGAGTACTAGGTTCTTCTTCAAAGTCATGAATAGGATCCCACCCACGAGATTCACAAATCATATTAAGATTTCTGATATTCTGTGTAAGCTTCTTAGTAAAGTCTTTATCAGTCTTACTATAGCTTCCACTTAGTCGGTTGTACTTACCACGCAAAGGCGCTTTCTCAGTATCATCCAACCATTTCTCTAGCAAGCGGTCGTATCTCTCAACGAGCTTATCTCTAGTTAATGCCATAACATTCTCCTTAATTAATTATCATATAAATATACAAAATGAAAAATAACTAAAAATCGTTTTACGAAATCCCCCTTTTAGGGGGTGTATGGGATAAAAAGGATGAATATCAAAATCCTACAATTTTTTTGGGTAAATAACTTGGGGAATAGCTTTGAATTGATTGACTAATAGCTTAGATTTATAGGGTGGTAGGGCAAGGGAAAATAAAGGTATGAATAAAAAATGTATAAGATCATAGATATGGCAGACTTTATAAAAGAAATATCAGACCTTCCAGTAGAAGAACAAGAAGACGTTCTGCAAAACCTTTCTGATAAAATGATGCCTATAGAGATAGATGGGAATATATTTATGATTCATCAAAATGTAGCTTCATTAATAGATAATTTATCTGCACAATTAAAATTTTTGGAAAAAGAGAGAGATATACAATTTGCCAGAAAAAAGAATAATTAAAGGCGTACCTCATTTTGTATATGAGGATATAAACGAATTTAAAAAAGATCACCCCAATACAGTTGTTCATCCAGATTGGAGAAATGCCAACGAAGGCGATTGGGTATATTCTGATGATGATAGGATAGTTCAACTCTTAAAAGTATCTAATAAGGTATCCCACCATAACGATAGTAAGAATTATCAGTTTGCTAAAGGATGGGTAAGAACAGTTGTTGGAAGTTTCCTTAATAGACCTAATGTTAAGATGGATACTGATTTTAACAATCACCCAAATAGATATACATTCTCTACTAATATAAAGAATACTTCTGATAGAGTATATAAAAGAAAAGATACTACTAATAAAGAAAAGGAATTCGCAGTAAATATAGTTACTGGGATGGGAGCTGTAGATGCTTATAAAAAAGCATACTCAGAAATGTCAGACCAGAAAGCAAGAAAAAAGGCAACAATACTACTAAAACAGGAAAGAGTAATGAAAGAAATAGAAAAATCAGTCCTTGATGTAGCTAAAGGGTTAGGTATAGACCACGAATATATACTAGGAAAATTAAAAAATCTTGCAGATTTTAGTGAAGACGATAATATTATTTTACAATCCACTAAAGAACTAGGTAAGATTGTAGGGACATCTGGGAATACAGTTAAGCAAAAAGAAATGGGATTACTAGGAGTATTTCAAGGGTTCTCACCTGAACAATTAGAAGGAGCTGAAAGAAAAAAAATTGAAGCTCCAAAGGAAGACTAATGGGAGTAGATGATTATACAATGAATGATGAAGGGGCGATTATAGGATGTCCTAAATGTAAGGGAAGATCTTTAAGAAAAGATGGATATAAATACAGAGCCACAAAACCTAGAAAACAATTATGGAAATGTTATTCTTGTGGATCTAGAACATTAAATCCAGATATTATAGAACCTCCTAAATTTAAAGTAGAACAAAAATATGAAGATGCAGTAGAGGACCTCCCAATAGATGAATTAATATCTCATAGAAAAAGAAAGTTTGAAGTAAAAAAAGGTGCGAGAGCTAAAAAAGGATTAATAAATATTGATATTAATATTGATGGGCCAATAGGGATTGCTCATTTTGGAGACCCTCACGTTGATGATGATGGAACCGATATATCTCAAATACTTGCATATACAGACCTTATTAACAATACCGAAGGAATGTTCGCAGGAAATCTTGGAGATATACAAAATAATTGGGTGGGAAGATTAGCTGCTTTGTATTCAGCACAATCTACAAGTGCAAAAGAATCTTGGAGACTTACTGAATACTTTGTATCTAAACTAAGTTGGATATATTTAGTAGCTGGTAATCACGATGTCTGGTCTGGTGATGGTGATCCATTAGAATTTTTAATGAGGGATCATAGAGGAGTCTATGAAAGATGGGGAGCTAGAATGAATCTAAGATTCCCTAATGGGAAAAATGTAAGAATAAATGCAAGGCATACTTTTAAAGGTAATTCTATTTGGAATACTGCTCATGGTGTATCTAGAGCAATCCAAACAGGTTGGAGAGACCATATATTAACATGTGGACATACTCATGTATCTGGATACCAGGTTTTAAAAGATCCTTCAAGTGGATTAATTAGCCATGGTCTTCAAGTTGCTTCTTTTAAAATGATTGATAATTATGCTGATAAATTAGGATTAGATGATAAAAATATATTTAATTGTCCAGTTACAATTATAGATCCTAGATACGAAGATCACGATAATAGATTAATTACTACAATATTTGATCCAGAGAAAGCATGTAATTATTTAACTTATTTAAGGAGTGAGAAATGAACAGAGAGATAATACAATTAATAAAACAAAGACTACAGATAGGCAAAAAAGAATACGGACAAGAAATAGATGTGTTTGATGGAAGAGATTGGGAAAAAGAAGCTTTAGAAGAAATACTCGATAGTCTAGTTTACATAGCAGCTGCTTTATTAAAAAAAAGAAAATCAGATTCTAAATTGATAAATATATTATCAGAGAAAAAGGGAATCCAACAAGATATGGAGTGTTAAATTGAAAAAGAAAAATTCATACACAAAACACGATGTAAGAAGATCTATAAATAATTTACAAAGCGCTGTTAATTTTATTGCACATAGAGTAAGAACATTTGAAACTTTGTTTAATGATTATATTGAAATGCAAGAAAATGAAGATAAATTTAAAAAATTCTTAGATGGCAAACATAAACAGTCAGAACATAACAAAAGCTGAAGAAGCTTTACAATTAGCATATAAAGATCTTATATCCTTTGGTAAATTGTTTTTACCAGATGATTTTATGCGTAGTGAGACTCCATTCTTCCATTATGAAGTTGCTGATGCAATAGACGATAGAAATGTAAAACAAACTGCAATCATTATACCTAGAGGACATGGTAAAACTGTTCTTACTAAAGCATCTATTATTAAAGACTTTGTATTCGCTTCAAAAGATAATTTCCTTTTTTATGCTTGGGTATCTGCTACTCAAAAATTAAGTGTAGGAAATATGGATTATATTAAACATCATCTAGAATTTAACGACAGAATTAAGTATTATTTTGGGCCGTTAAAAGGGAAGAAATGGACAGAAGAGGACATAGAGCTTTCAAATGGATGTAAACTTATTAGTAAGAGCAATGTCGCAGGAATCAGAGGTGGAGCGAAATTGCATAAACGATATGACCTCATTGTACTTGACGACTTCGAGCATGAAGCCAATACAATCACGAAGGAAGCAAGAGATAAAAATGCTAACCTCGTTACTGCTGTGGTTTATCCTGCTATCGAACCTCACACTGGCAGGCTTCGTGTTAATGGTACACCCGTTCATTATGATTCCTTTATCAATAACCTTATTAATAATTACAATAAATCTAAGAAAGATGGCAAAGAATTCTCTTGGCGTGTTATCACTTACAAAGCTTTATTGGATGAGACTACTCCGTTATGGGAATCCTTTTTCCCTATATCGAAGATTAAAGAAAAGAAAAAATTCTACGAAGATTCTGGCCAACCTCAGAAGTTCTTCCAAGAATATATGATGGAGGTAATGAGTGAAGAAGATGCAATATGGAGAAGAGAACACATCAGATATTGGGATGGGTACTACAAAAATGAAGATGGTGTTAATTATATTGTTAAAGATGGCAACGATATTCCTGTTAATACATTCATTGGCTGCGACCCAGCAACTGATATTGATACTAAGCATAGCGACTTCTCTGTCATAACTGTAATTGCAATTGACACTAATAATGAATTGTATGTGTTAGAATATGAAAGACATAGAAGTGTACCAACTATAGGATCTAAAAATCCAGAGACTGGTGAGATACTAGGAAAGAAAGGTGTAGTTGATATGATACTTGAATTACATCAAAAATATAATTGTATGTCATCAACCGTTGAAGATGTTGCTATGAATAGAAGCATATTTCAAGCATTGAATGATGAAAGAAGAAGGCTAAACAAGTTCGATATTTCAGTTATACCAGAAAAACCTGGCGGGACACAGAAAAGAAATCGCATTTATAGTGGACTTTCTGCTCGTTTTAGCACAGGAACAGTACATTTAAGGAAAAATATGTTTGATTTAATTAACGAAATCCTTACTTTCGGCCCGAAAATGGCTCACGATGACACAATTGAGAGCCTTTATTACGCACAAATTCATGCTTTTCCACCTAATATGAAAAAGGATGAAAAGAAAAAAAGTTGGTTTAAACCAAAAAGAAAAGCAAAAAACTGGTTAATTGCATAGAGGACACAAAATGTTAAAAAAACTAAAAGCAAGAAGAAAAAAAAGAATATCAGAAGACAAATGGGTTGTAGGTGAGAAACTTACCAAAGCTGGCCGTGAAAGAGCAAGACGTAGAAAGATGCTCAAAAAAGTTGGTGGTAAAGCTACAATAGCTGAAGGTATGAAATCTAAAAAACGAGGAATATCTGGAGCTAAAGAAACTGTTGGTTCTAAGAAAAAAGCATATGGTATTAAATCCAAAGTAAAGAAAAAAGACTTAGCTGATAAAGGTACTAAGGTAACCAAAGCTGGTGTTTATCCTGCTTACAAACAACAAAGTAAATCAGCTAAATCTTTTAGAGAGGCTTTTAAAGCAAATTGTTCTGGAGGGTCAGGTGGTACTTTTAATTGGCAAGGTCGTTCTTATAGTTGTGCAAAAAAATCATCAGCTCCTAAACCTGGAAGTAAAAAATTCATAGGACCAGTTAAAAAGTAAATGTTAAATAAAAAACAAATCAAGGGTATTGTAAAAGATACTCTTGATTCTATAAATCTTTATAGTGAAGATGCTTTAAATTTGGTATATAACACTGGGTTAGTAGAAAGTAATTATAAATATTTAAAACAAATTAAAGGCCCTGCGAGAGGGTTTTTCCAATGTGAACCTTGGGTTGCTGTAGATATATGTAAAAATTATCTAAAGTACAGAGAATCTTTAATGAAAAAAGTTGCTTCCGTTTGTAAATTGCAATTGGTTTATTTTTTAGAACCTAATGAAAGCGATTGGGAAGATATTCTTACTTATAATATAGCTGCTCAAATTTCAATGTGTAGATTACATTATCGCAGAGTTCCAAAGCCTCTTCCTAAAAATTTAGCAGAACAAGCTGCTCAATGGAAAAATTACTACAATACATCAAAGGGTAAAGGTACTGTTGAAAAGTTTATACAAATGGTAAATCATCTTGAAGAAGCTTAGAAAAATAATTATAATTCCAAAAGTAAAATACAAACACCAGAATACATCTTATAAAAATATGGTATTTTATGGCTAGAGTAACTAAAAAAAATAAAGCTCAATTAAATAAACAATTGTGGGATAGAGCTAATAATTCTCATAGACAAAGATGGCAAACTATTTCTCAAAAAGGATATGATTTTTATCTTGATGAACAATTAAGTAAAGAAGAAAAAGATCAATTAGAAGAATCTGGTATGCCAACTTTTACTATAAATAGGGTAACTCCTATTATAGAAATAATGAAATACTTTGTAACTGCTAATGATCCCAAATGGAAAGCAGTCGGAGCTACTGGGGATGATGTAGATGTTGCTCAAGTTCATTCTGATATAGCTGATTATTGTTGGTACTTGTCAAATGGTAAATCTTTATATAGTCAAGTTGCTCTTGATGCTCTTACAAAAGGAATAGGGTATTTTCTTGTAGATGTTGATAAAGACGCTGACAGAGGAATGGGGGAAGTTAGATTTAGCAGGCTTGATCCTTATGATGTATTTGTAGATCCAGCTAGTAGAGATTTTTTATTTAGAGATGCTAATTTTATTCAAATAAGAAAAAATATAGCAAGATCCAGATTAATAAATATGATGCCAGAGTTTGCATCTAAAATTAAAAAAGTACAAAAAGGTACAGATGTTGTGTCTTATTCTGAAAGAGATGTTGATTTAGGAGAATCTATACAGCCTGAAGACATCACAATGGGAATAAGTCTTGAAGCTGAAGATGAGGATATTATTCCATACTATGAAACTTATCATAAGAAAAAATTTGAATATTATAATGTATATATAAAAATTAAACCTTCTCCCGCTGAGATGGATTTAATTCAAGAAAAAGTACAAAAACAATTACAAGATTTTACTGAAGAAATTGAAGTTGGACTTGTTGAGAAACAATTGCAAATACAACAATCAGTTGAATCTGGTGAAATCATTCCAGAAAGAGCTCAATTAGAATTGAAAAAAGCTCAAGAAATGGCTGCTCAAGGAATAAAAGAAAAAGAAATGCAATTAATGTCTGAAGCTCAAGATGCAGCTACAGTTATTAAACAACAAGTAATGTCTGGATCTGATTATAGAATTCTTCAAAAAAATCCAGAAACTGCAAATACAATTGCTGATGCAATAAAGTTTTACGAAAATAGAATTATTCAAACTTGTAGCGCAGGTGATGATGTGTTTTTATATGAATACACTCTCCCAATGCAAGAATATCCTATTATACCTATTCCATATATGTACACTGGAACTCCGTATCCAATGAGTGCTGTTACTCCGTTGATAGGTAAACAACAGGAAATAAATAAAGCACATCAAATTATGCTACATAATGCAAACTTAGCTTCTAATCTAAGATGGATGTATGAAGAAGGAGCTGTTCCAGAAGAAGAATGGGAAAAATATTCTTCAGCGCCTGGTGCATTATTAAAATATAGGCAAGGATTCGCTACCCCAACTCCTATAATGCCAGCTCCAATAAACAATGCTTTTTACACTGTTGTTCAAGAAGGTAAAGCAGATGCTGAATATATAAGTGGAGTTCCTTCAGCTATGATGGGATTTGCACAAGATCAAGCTGAAACATACAGAGGTCTTTTAGCTAATGATGAATTTGGAACTAGAAGATTAAAAGCTTGGATGGGAAGTGTAGTAGAACCTGCATTAGAACATTTAGGCAGATGTTTTCAAATGAGAGCCCAGAATCATTATTCTGTAGAAAAAGTTTTTAGAATAGTTCAGCCAGAAGCTGGTCAATCTCCACAAGAACAAGAAAAAGAAGTAAGAATAAATGTTCAATTGTATAATGATTATGGAGATGTAATTGGAAAATTTAAAGATTATGCATCTGCAAGATTTGATGTAAGAGTCGTAGCTGGAGCTACAATGCCAGTAAATAGATGGGCTTTACTTGAAGAGTATTTTAAATGGTTCCAAGCTGGGTTAATAGATGATATAGCAATGTTAGCTGAAACTGATATAAGAAATAAAAAACAAGTTATGGAAAGAAAATCTGTTTATTCACAACTTCAAGGACAAGTTTCTTCTATGGAAGAAGCAATAAAAGATAAAGATGGAACTATAGAAACTTTACAAAGACAATTAGTACAAGCTGGAATAAAGATGAAAGTTGGAGATGCTTCAAATGAAATAAGAAAAGATGTATTGCAAACTGAAGCTCAACAAAAATTATTAAGAGGTATGCTTAAAGTAGAATTTGATAAAATGAAAAATCAAATGGAAATGGACATGGAATCTACTAGACAAGATGTTGCAAAAAATGAACAATAATAATCTTGAACAGTAACTAAAATGTTTATTAATTTAATAAAACTCTAAAATAGGAGATAGTATGTCAGAACAAGTAGGTAACGCCAATGAGGCCCCCGAAAGCGCAAACGTACAAAATGCAATTATTGATTCTGCAAGTGATAATTTCTTTGAGGAATTAGATCAGCAAGTCAATGGAGCAATAATAGACGAACCTTCGCAACCAACCTCGAATCAAAGCGATAACACGCAAGCGAGCCCCAATGCAGAAGTTCAGAACGGAGCGTCCAATTCTAATGAAATGGAAACTCTACAGAAAAGGTATAGTGATTCAAGTAGAGAGGCAAAAAGGCTAAACGGAAAACTTTCCGAATTAGAACCTTATATGCCAGTACTTGATGCTATGCGAGAAGACCCCAATTTAATTCAACATGTAAGGAATTATTTTGAGGGTGGAGGTCAAACACCTGAAACGATGACTGAAAGATTGAATCTGGATGAAGACTTTGCGTTTGACGCTGATGATGCTTTTTCTAAACCTGAATCTGATTCTGCAAAAGTATTGGGAGCAACCATTGATGGAGTGGTCCAAAGAAGGTTAGCTAATGCTTTGCAAGGACAACAAATAGAAAATCAAAAACTTGCAAAAGAAACAAATTTTCGCCAAAAACATCAAATGAATGATGAACAATGGCAAGATTTTGTAGGGTTTGCTAAATCTAAATCTTTAGAACTTGATGATATTTACTACCTTATGAATCGTGAAAATAGGGAAACAAAAATAGCCGACAGCGCTAGACAAGAAATCACTAACAAGATGAAAGAAGTCCAACAACAACCTGGAACTCTTGCTACTCAAGGAAGTGTACCAGTTGAGAAATCCGCAGATGATTCAGTCTTTGATACCATTTTAGGTTCGACCAATGAACTAGAAAAGGCTTTTGGTATTTAAAATATCTTAAGCCATGAACCCTTAATTATGAGGTAAACAAATGGCTGATGTATTTAATCTAGGTACATATTCAGATGTGGCAACATGGTCTGATGGTACTAGCAAAGATACTGGTGATCTTAGACGGAAATACAATTTTGGAGATAGAGTTTCTGAGTTAGCAATTTCTCAAGACCCTTTCTTTAGATTTGTTTCTAAAGTCGCTAAAAAACCTACGGACGACCCAGAATTTAAATTTACTGAGCGTCGCCCTTCATACCACAAAAGGTATGCATATGTAACTGGGTGGATCGAAAATGACAATACTGAAGTTGTCGGAGGAACTGGCGGTGATGCTGATCTTGTAGCATACAACGACGGAGCTGCTCCTACTTCAATGTCTACTGGCGATACTCTTAAGTTATTTATGGCAACTGATTATAAATCTTCTGGAAATATTCAAAATATTTATGGTCAATCAACCAATGCAATTGCAGTTGGATCAAGTGGAACAAGACCTACTTTTTTCCTACCAGGTCAAGTAATTAAAGTTCCTGTTTCTACAACTGATGGAGGCGGAGCTGTAGCCGACCATATTATTGCAAAAATAGATACAGTTACTGATAATTTGACTAAAGATAGTCGTGAATGTGTGCAAATTGATTGTTCAGTTGTTCGTGTTCCGACTGTTAGCGGTGCAAATTATTTAGCTGGATGGTCAAGCGATGATGTAGATACTCAAGTATATGATGAGTCTATTCATTCTTCTTTGGAAGGTGAAAGAACTTATGTTATTGGATCTGCTCATGCACAAGGAACTGGATACCCAGAAACTTGGAAAGACCAACCTTTCTCCACAGGTTTTGGATTAACTCAAATTTTCAAAACTTCAATGGCGATGGATAACACAACTCGTGCAACTGTCTTGAAGTATGAACCTAATGAGTTTGCAAGAATCTGGAGAGAAAAGCTAATCGAGCATAAGTGGGATATTGAAACATCTTTATTGTTTGGTTCTCAAGCTTCTATAGATGGTGTTCAATATACACAAGGAGCAGTTGACTTTGCTCTTAATTATGGAAATGTGTTCTCTTGGAGTACATCCAAGTCTCAAGATGATTTTCTTGATGATATGAGCAGTTTTCTTGATCCTAGATACAATAACGCTTCTGCTACATTGTTTATGTGTTCAACTGAAGTTTATAATTGGATGCATAAATTGAGTGGGTACTTTAGTCAAAACTTAAAAGATGTTGCGACTAATTCTAACTCAATGGCTAGAGCTGATTTTTCTATCGGAAACAAGAAAAACGTCTTTGGTGTAGATATTACACAATTTCACACTCCTTATGGAGTTATGAATTTGACTCGTAATGTACACTTAGATGGAACTCATGTTAGTATAATTGGAGTAAACATGAAATACGCTAAATACAGACCATTGGTCGGTAACGGCTTAAATCGTGATACTGCAGTTTACGTTGGAGTTCAAACTCTAGAGAATAGTGGTGTTGACCGAAGGGTTGACTTAATTCAAACTGAAGCTGGTATGCAGTGGGAAATGCCCGAAGCGCATGCTATCTGGAAATAAGGAGGTTAAAAATGCTTAAAAATCCTTTATATGGACAAAATAGTCTTGATAACTCATCCTTAATTCAAACATTGTCTGGATTAAGCCCTATTAAGTTAGCGGCAGATACCACTCTGGCAGTTGCTAATCATAGCGCTCAAGTTGGTGCATATGTTGAAGTTAATGCTGATGCAAAAACTTTAACATTACCAGCAGTAGTCATAGGAGCTTCTTTCATTATAGTAAATACTAATGATGATGCTGGTGGACTACTTACAATATCTCCAAATGCAAATGACAAATTCTTAGTTGATATTGCAGGAGCAGCAGGTACTGATAATAAAGATATTCTCAATACTAAAGCTTCTCAAAAGAAATATGACTTTGTTCATTTAATTGGGATGCATGCTGATGGTTGGTTAATACATAACGTCAGAGGAATCTGGGTTGATGAATCATAACGACTAATAAACAATATGTGGGGAGTTTCGGCTCCCCATATATAATGAAAAATAAATATGGCAACAACTAATATATCTGCTACAATACAAGCTTTAACTGGAGTATCCCCAGTTGCTAGGAGTATAGAAGACGCTCAAAGATTTGTAGCATCAAGTATACCTAAAGATTTATTAAGGTGGGCTGCAAGTGAAACTGTTCCCTCTACTCATGGTGGAGATGATGATCCTCAACAAGTAACTATACCAGTTGGAACTGATAGTATAATATCAGTTAGAAGAGATTCTTATGTAGCTCAAGAAGTTCCTATTGAGGACAGGGGATTTATAGCTAATAGTTCGAGTTTGAAAAAAGCTACCAATACTTTTCCTAAATATTTTGTAGCTGATAACAACAGAATCATTGTTAAACCAGATCCAGATAGTACATATAAAATATATGTAACTTATATAGATTATTCAAAATTAGATGACGATTCTGATTTAAGAAATGCAGTAATACAATATGCAACTTCAAAACAATTTTCATCATTAGCAGTAGCTAATACATTTCCAAGTCTTTCTTGGGGTAAAGAAACTCCTCCTGTTTTTAATCCACCAACTTTACAACAACCAGATTGGTCTGATGTAGAAAATTGGATTACTACTGAAGAAGATTCTGAAATGCTAGGGTCTAGAGTTCAAGCTATACAAGCTCAATTAGGAGAATACAATGCTAAGATCCAAGCTGCTCAAACTGAGTTTGCTTCAGAATTGCAAGATTATCAAGCAAGGATTAATGAAACTGTTCAATTAAATCAAGGACAAATATCTGAATGGCAATCTGAAAATGGTGTTAAATTAAATCATTATTTACAGTTATCTTCTCAACATTATAACTGGGCAATATCTGAAATAAAAGGATATATAGAAAATAATACAAAAACTTTTGAAAAAATAACAGGAGCGAAAAGAGGTAGTTAATGGCAAATGAAATAAAAATTAATTTATCAATCTCTGTTGAAAAAAATGGAGCTAAATATACAAGGCAAGAAAATTTTAACGATGATCTATCTGGAGATGCTTGGGTAACAGGAGTTCAACAAGTAGGAGCTTCTTCCGAAGACATAATAACCCATGAAGATATTGCAAATTACGGATGGATATTTTTAAAAAATTGTGGAACTGATACATCTTTATATGTAGAATTTGCTCACGACACAGCGGCTGTGGATGGAGATGATAATATATGTAGGTTGTATGGAGGTGAATCTTGTCTTTTAAAAGCATCTTCACAAACTGCGTTGCACGCTATATCAAGTAGTGGAACTCAAACCGTAGAATACGCTATAATAGAATTATGACAGTTTTAGAAATAATGGAACGTCTCGATATACAAGAAGAGACTTTAGCTATTGCTTGGATAAAAGATGCAATCCATTTAATACAAAGCAATACAAAAGAAAAAGTTGAATCAACAAAAAGAGACATTATAAAAGCATCTTCAAGTTCTGATAATGTTTATATATTGCCTTCTGATTTAGTTTCTTTAGAAAATATTTCAATTAAAGATACTAGCGATGGTAAATATAAAAAAATTAGAAGATTAACAACTCAACCACATTATTTAGCTGAGGACACTTCACCATGAGTTCATATGTAGATAGAGAATGGTTTTATTATTTAAGAGGTAGGGAAGTTTTAATATATAAACTTCAAGGAGGAATAAGCACTGGAAGAATTAGTCAAAGTGGAGTATTCCAATCTTACGATAAAGAATTAATATACCCAGATGAAGATATAGCAAGTGGGTTAAGAGTTGAATACACAAGAGTAAGCGAACCATTTGTATCTGAATCTTTAGAATCTACAACTGCATATGCGAGTGGAACTACTATTGCTTTTAAAGACAATGGTGTAAGTTCTGATACAATAACTGACACTTCTTCTGGTTTTGGAGATTTTTCAGATGGAGATAGAATTAGAGTAGTAGGATCTGCAAGTAATGATGGTGATTATACATTATCTGGAAGTGCAAGCGCTGGAACTTTAACAGTTGCTACCGGAACATTTACAACTGAATCAGTTGGTGAAAGAATTACTATTACTCAAATACCGAAAGAAGATTCTTCTCCTTCTTCGTCTTCTCATGTTAATTTAAATCAAATGCTTAGTTTAGCAGTATTAGATTATTGTAAAGCTATGATGTCTGAAATGAAAGGCGAATTAGATAAAAAAGAATATTTTATGAAAGAATTTTTTAGTAAGTTAGGTGACAACGAAAGTAACAAAAGGAACATATCAGTAACATTTCCGACAGGCCCTTTCGCTGTAAAATAAAATTATAGTTGTATAAGGAGACGTCTCGCCTCGCAAGACAACTAAACAAATAAAGGAGATAATATGGCAAACCTTCAAAGATTTAGAGCCCACGAAGCATTAAATACAGAATACGCTGCTGTTTGGGATGTTCAAAGCGCAGTTACGGCAGATTCAGATGGAGTAGCTGTTAATGTAAGTAATCATCATCAAATACATATTCAAACAGATAATGATATTTATTTTAGATTTAACACAACTGGAACTGATAGTGATATAAACACATCTAATGATTTATATGTAAAAGGAGGAGATACTATTTATTCTTTTAAAATCCCTTCTGGTCTAGGTGATACAATATATTTAATAATGGAAAGAAAAGGTAGTTCTGATGCAACAGTCAGAATGATATTAGCGTAAGGAATTACTATGGGATTTATTACAACAACAGACGAACACATAGCATCTGGAGGTACAATATCTGGGAACCTTACTATAGATGCAGATTTAAATGTAACAGGTAGTACAGCAATAACTACAAATGAGGTTATTCAAGGGACCTCAATTATAGACATTAATAATACTGAAGCTTTACTTGTAAGAAAAGACTCAGATGGCGGTGATATATTCACAGTTGACACCACTAATTCAGAAGTTGAGTTGGGTGTAGATGTTAAATTAAAAATCAAAGATAGTAGTTATAGCGGTCAGCTTAGTATCAATTCAAGTGGTTATACTGAACTACAAGCATTAGGCGATAGGTCTATTGATTTAAAATCACAAAGACAGATTAGAATGTACACAAGTGATGATGGTGCAAGTTATACACAAGCACTTAATCTAAGCAGTACTGGCGGTAACGCTACTTTTTTAGGAAATGTAACTGTTGGATCAGATGGTTCTGGAAAAGATGTAACCTTTTATTCTGCAACTGCTGGAGATTCGTTTGTTTGGGACGCTAGTGAAGAAAAATTAACTATAACAGGAACTGATAGCGCACTTGCTCTAGATATTGCAGATGGTTATGTAAAGGTTCAAGAATCTTTATCAATTACAAATGGTGCTGGCTCAATGTATATCTGGTCTGATGACCCGTTCGGTACTAATTATGAAGTGTTAAGAATTGACAAGCCAAGTGGCTCTAATGGTAGAATATCTGTTTATAAAGGCAATACAGGAACTTACAGAGGTCTTTCCTTAGAAACTGGAAGTTCTGGAGAAGGAATTATTATTGATTCAAGCAGTAATGTAGCTATAGCTAATAATTTAGATGTAGATGGCACTACAAATTTAGACGCAGTTGATATAGATGGTGCAGTTCAAATAGATAGCACTCTTACGGTTGGAGTTAATGACACAGGGCAAGATGTTAAATTTTTTGGGGCTACTTCTGGCAAATATATGATGTGGGACGAGTCTGGTGATGACTTAATTGTTTATGGTGCTATTGGAATTAATGGAACGCCAACAGCTGACTTCCATATTTTTGGGCAAACAGTAAGACATGCTTATGATACTCCAGAATTAGTTTTAGAAGATACGAGTGCTTTTTCCGCAGGAACTGGCCCTTCAATTTATCTTCAAGGAAAACAGACAGGTGAGGTTTTACAAACATTTGCGGCGATTCAAGGAGTGTCAACAAGTGGTGCAAATGAAGGTACATTAATATTTAAAACAAGAACTCTTGGAAGTACGACTGAAAAAATGAGAATAGATACTGATGGGAAAGTTACATTGACTGGTAATATAATAATGGCTGATGATACTTCCATTGGAATAGCTGATGATGCAGAAAGAATTGAATTTGATGGAGCAGGTGATATATCTGTATTGGGAGCAAACTTTGGAATAGGAAGTACTGCACCTCCAGCTTTATTAACAGTCGCTGATGGTGTAGGTACTGTACCAACACTATCAGCTGGTGATTTAGCTGTTTTTCAAAACAACGATAATACAGATGATATTGCAGTAGTAACGATAATATCGGGTAACGCAGGTAGTGGATATTTAGTTTTTGGAGATGCTGAAGATAAAAATAGGGGTAGGATTCAATACGACCACAGTTCTAATTCTATGAAATTTACTACAGATGATTCTGAAAAATTAATAATAAATTCTTCTGGTAATCTTGGTGTGGGAAACAGTTCTCCAGATACTCTTGTATTAGTTGGTAACAATGCTTCAAACACAGATAATGGTATTAAAATATCTGCAAATGGAACAGGTCATCCATACCTGCAATTCGCTAACTCAGATAGTGCTACTAATCATGTATCTAAAGCTATGATATTTCAAGATACAACTAATTCTTGGTATCAAGGAAACTTGGTAATAGCTATTGATGAAACTGGTGATACTTCTACTGTAGCTGCGGCTGATGAAGTAATAAGGATTGGTGCAGGTTCTACTGTTTTTAGTAATATTGTAGATATTACAAACACTACAGATGCAAGTGATGATTCTGGCGATACTGGTGCTTTAAGGGTTGAAGGTGGTGCATCAATTGCTAAAAAATTATATGTAGGTGGTGCAACTACTGTTGGAGAAAATGATGCAACCGCAAGTTCTTTAGGTATTGGGACAGATGCAAGCATAACTGCAAACACAACTAAATTACAAATCGGCAATCATAATACTGCTGTATCAGCCATATATCTTACCGATAACGATGCTCAAGATGATTGGTATATAGCATCCAATTCCACTCTAGCAATGGGCTATAATAATAGTGCAAAATTATCAATCACCCAAGCAGGAGATGTTGGTATAAATACCACTGCTCCAGAAACTAAATTTACTATTGATCAAACCGCAGATGATAATGGAATAAGAATTTATGGATATGATGATGTATCTTCTAGATATGGTGAGATTTTTATAGATAGTTCTGGTTATCTAAATATTGATGCTAGTACCGATAGAGGGATAGAAATAAAAGGTCACGCAAATGATTTTTATGTTAATAGCGGTGCTGATCTTTTTGTTAGAATGACTTATGATTCAAAATTGGGTGTAGGAACTACAACTCCAAGTGAAGTTTTAACAGTTAGTGGAAATATTGATTTAAAAAATTCTAGTGGATTTGCCAAAATTGACAATAGCGGTTCTTTATCAATGGCTGATGATGCAACTGTAACTCTTTCCTCAAGCAGAAATGGAAGTGCATTAATTTTAGTTTATGAAGTTGGTTCGGGTATTGGTGCTTTATTTTATACCTGCTTTGGGTTAGCGGTAACAAAGTTAGCAGGCACAAGTTTAACTGCAAATTCAGATTCAGATGGTGATTTGTGTTGTTATAATTCAGGGCATACTATAACAGTTAAAAACAGATTAGGAGCAACAAAAACTGTTGTAATAACTGTTTTAGGTGGAAATGTTTACTAAAGTAAAAGGAAATAATAATGAAATATATAATTAAAGACTTTCGTACGGAAGGCGATAAAAAATACATTGGCTTTATGGTAACTGATGACAATGGAAATCAATTAGCAGTAGACAAAGAAGTTTCTGTATCCGATGGTAAATCTGATGAGCAATACGTTAAAGAGGCTTACGATAGTGCAAAATCTGAAATAGATGATTGGGCAAGTGGCTTTGCTAATGTAGGTAAAGAATGGGATGCTGAAAAAGGTATTTTTAAATAATAAAAACAGGAGAATAAAATGGCTAAAGAAAACATCGAACCACAGCCTAAATTAAATCTTGATGGAAAAGAATATGAAATAGATTCTTTAACTGATATTCAGAAGGAAATATTAAGCGATATAAATGATTATCAAAAACAGATTAATAGATTGGAAAGATGGAAAGCTGGTCAAATAGCAATATTAAGAGCTTCTATTGAAGAATCAGAAAAGAAAGAAGAAAAATAAATGATAATACGCAGGTCAAGTCAAGGTCATAAAATCAGACTCTATATTAACACAACACCAAATCGTACACGCATAAAATCCTATCCTAATGGTGACACAGAGACTTTGACTTACCCTGCTTCTTCATATAAATATTTTGTAGAAGTTGATGGTGAAATAAAAAAAAGATCTAATTCTTTTAAAACTATAGAAGAATTTTATGTTGATGAATGTGCTAAAAAATATGATAACGGACATGGTAGAATTAATGTAGGCAAACATCAAATGATAAATGGAGTTGCAACTTCACAATCTGATTATCCCACTGAATCCAACACTATAGCTGAAATAAAAAGATTTTATGACATAAGAGATATTAAATATAATTCAAATGAAACTAAATCTGAATTGCTTTCTAGAATAATACCAGAAATTTACAAACAAAAAGAAATATCTAAATTTTTAAATAAATAATATGCTTGACAATCCTAAAAAAGAAATAAAAGTTTATATAATAGGATATATAACATTTTTGTTATGTATGTTTATATGTATTATTTTAACTGGATGTCCTAATTCAAATTTAATATCAAGTCAAGTAAAACCAGATTCTACTCATAATTCTACAATATTTCACGAAATAGTAGATCAAAATAACAAAATCCATTGGTACGTTAAATTGTATGAGGGAAATCATTGGTGTTATTATCATCACAGGTATGAAGAGGTGAGAAAGAATGTACGAAGAAAATGAAATTCATTTTTGGTTTGGAGTCGTAGGTTTTATAATGTTTTTTATAACAATAGTACGATGGCTAATAGGTCAATAGATGGTAAACCAAAAACCGCTAGAAGTTTTCGAGGCGATGTCATTGATGACAATCTCGCCCTTAATATTAACATCAAGTGGCTTGGTCAGTTGTTGGTACTTATGGGTGGACTTCTTTACGCAGCTTGGCGTATCGAAAATCGCATCACAGTATTGGAACAACGCATGGCTGAAGCTAATGATCAAATATCCGAACTTGTTTCAAAACATATATCTGAAGAACGTATTAGATATGATAAAATGGAAGAGGAGTTACAATGGTATCAAAAGGAACTAGGCTTAAACCTAAATCCGTTAAGCTGGAAGAAAAAAAGAAAAAGAAAGTAATAGGATTTATGGAAGTATGTGCAAAGATAGAATCAATTATAATGGGTAATGGCAATAATTAATGGAAGAATTTTTAACATTATATTCCGAAGCAGGAATGATAGGCGTAGTAGGTGCTATGTTTATGTTCCTTGTGTATTCTATGGCTAAAAGAGCAAATCAACAAGCAGCAGCGTTAGAAGCTCTTAAAATAGAAAACGAAGAGCAATCTACTCGTATTGCTAACATAGAAGGAATAGTGTTAAAATTTTTAGATAGATGGAATCGCTCAGATGAAACTAGAGATAGAAGGCACGAAGATTTAGTTAAAGAAGTTAATGACATGAGTGACGTTTTAATGGAAATAAAAGGGAGCGTAAGTAGAATAAATGGCAGACACTAATCCAATTTCAGATTCAAGTAGTTTAAATATATCTTTACCTATGCTTATACAAGCAGTAGGATTAATAGGTGCTATGGTTTGGGGATATGGACAATTAAATACTAGAATTAGTTTTTTAGAGTACCAGGTAGCTATGAATGAAGAGCATATTAGCAGAATGGAAGAAGATGCAGATGCTAATCAAAATGCTGAAATACCAGCAGATATAAAACAAAATCAAAGAATTGATTATTTAGAAAAAGAATTAGATAGGTTAAGGAAATTTGAATAATGGACTATGAACCTATAGATGTATATCGTAACGATATTAAAGAACGCTTAACAAGAATAGAAACCATACTTAATAGAGAGTTACCAGATATTAAAGATCAATTAAAAGCTCTAAACAATAGAACAAGGTCTTTGGAAAACTGGCGTAGCTATATGTTAGGTGGTATGGCTATATTAACAATAATAATAACCTGGAGTAATAAATGGATATAAAATCAATAGTAATACAATCAATGGTAAAGCATGCTGAATCAGCTGTACCTGAATTAAAGGGTGGTATTGAAGATTTAATTATTCAGAAAATACAATCTGAAGAGTTTGAAGAAAAATGGGCAAGTGAAATTAATAAAAAAATCAATCTTCCGTTTTTAAATGAAGAGCAAGAACAAAAAGTTTTTGAAACTATTATAGACAAAGGAACTGATGTTTTTGCTTCTGTTTTAAAAGAACTGTTAAAGAGGGTTTAATTATGTTTAGTTTACGATATGGCCCAGGAACATACGGTTCTAAAAGAGGCAGACCACCTAAGAAGAAAACAATGTCAAAACCAAAATCTTCTAAAAAAATCAAAAAGAAGTAAAAATAATGCTTATATTTCTTAATGCTTATATACAATCTACTAGTGTGGATTATATTAAATCTTCATGGAGGTTCTGATTTGATAGATCAAAAACAAATAAAAGAAATAATAAAAGAAACACTTGAGGATATAGACTTATATAGTCCTGAAGCTCTTGATCTTGTATACAATACTGGGTTAGTTGAAAGTAAATATGTTTATTTGAAACAAATTAAGGGCCCAGCTAGAGGCATGTGGCAATGTGAAAGCTGGGTAGCTGTAGATATATGTAAGAATTATTTAAAGTATAGAGAATCTTTAATGAAAAAAGTAGCTAAAGCTTGTAAGTTAGAATGGAAATACTTTCTTGACCCAAAAGAAGAAGAGTGGGAAGAAATACTTACAACAAATATAGCTGCTCAAATTGCTATGTGCAGGTTGCACTACAGGAGAGTACCCAAACCGCTCCCTAAAAATATAACACAGCAGGCAACGCAATGGAAAACTTTCTATAACACATCGAAAGGCAAGGGAACAGTAGAGAAATTTATTGAAATAGTAAAAAAGTACGGGTAACAATAAACGCCATATTGGCATCAAAGAGGAGTAATAATGTCTGTTGATGATTTTACCATGAATGATGAAGGGGCTATTATAGGGTGCCCCAAATGTAAAGGAAGAGCTTTAAGAAAAGATGGTTATAAATATAGAGCTACAAAGCCTAGAAAACAATTATGGAGATGTTATTCTTGTGGATATAGAACATTAAATCCAGATATTATAGAACCTCCTAAATTTAAAGTAGAAAAAAAATATGAAGATGCGATAGAAGATCTTCCAATAGATGAATTAATATCTCATAGAAAAAGAAAGTTTGAGGTAAAAAAGGGTGCAAGAAAACAAAAGGGGTTAATAAATGTTGATATTGGTATTGGTGGCCCTATAGGAATTGCTCACTTTGGAGACCCTCATATAGACGATGATGGTACTGATATATCTCAAATATTATTTTATACAGACCTAATAAACAATACAGATGGAATGTTTGCTGGTAATCTTGGCGATATACAAAATAACTGGATAGGACGACTAGCCGCTCTATACTCACAACAATCCACTACTGCAAAAGAGTCTTGGAGACTTACTGAATATTTTGTATCTAAACTAAGCTGGATATATCTAGTAGCTGGGAATCACGATGTATGGTCTGGGGATGGTGACCCATTAGAATTTTTAATGAGAGACCATAGGGGTGTTTATGAACGATGGGGAGCTAGAATGAATCTAAGATTTCCCAATGGAAAAGAAGTTAGAATAAATGCAAGACACACATTTAAGGGTAACTCTATTTGGAATACTGCTCATGGTGTATCTAGGGCAATTCAAACAGGATGGAGGGATCACATACTGACCTGTGGTCATACTCATGTTTCTGGTTATCAGGTCTTAAAAGACCCTTCTAGCGGCTTAATCAGCCATGGATTACAAGTAGCATCATTTAAAATAATAGATAATTATGCTGATAAGTTAGGATTGGATGATAAAAATATATTTAATTGTCCTGTAACTATCATAGATCCATCGTATGAAGATGACGATAACAGGCTTATAACTACGATTTTTAATCCTATTGAAGCGTCAGAATACTTAACTTATAAAAGAGAAAAATGGAAAAAAAGCAGAAAAAAGTAATAATTTCTATTCCTTATATAAAGAATAAAAATAATACTAGTATAACTAAAGGATACTATTACTGGACTAGATAATGCCTAAACAAGTATGGAAAATAGAAAGATTTGATGGTGGTTTAAATTCAAATTCTGATGCAAGAGATATTGATGATAAAGAACTACATAGAGCTGAAGGTGTTATGGTTGATTCTATTGGAAGAATTAGAACAATGGGATCTGTTGATACTCACGATGCTCCTACTTTAGCTAGTGTATTAACAGCTGGATATGGATTATTTGAGTTTAGTCACGATAGAGTAGGTGCTCATATTAAAGTTGGAGATGCTAGAGCAACTGCAACTGCAACCGATTCTTCAGTTACAGATCACCTTACAAATTCTGGTGCTACTCTTCCAGTTGATGCAGTTATAGGTTGGCCTTTAGAAAATGTTACTGATGGTAGTACAACTACAGTTACTGATAATACTGGTACTCAAATTGTAGGAAACTTATCTGGAGGAAGTGATAATAGTTGGGATAGTGGAGATGTTTATATTCTTGGGCCACCACCAGAAACTAGTGATGATTACTTACTTCATTATGATGCAACAAATTCTCAAATAGATATTTATAGTAGAACAACAGATGTTTGGGGTACAAATATAATTGACCTTGGATCAACTACTGGTGGCAAGCCTTGTTATTATAAAGCTGATGGAGCTGTTCGAATAAGTGATGGAAATTTTGGAGCAGCTAATAGAAACAAATGGTTTGGTTTTATAAATCAAACTCATTTTGAAGGAATTACTCCTGGTGGAGCTGCAGACTCTTATGGGCATTGGTATGCAAAAAATACAACCTTGTCTGCACCAACTGCTGGTATTTATGATAGAAATGTTAAATTTACTGCAAGCGCTAGCACTTCGACTACTCAACTGGCTTATGATACTAGTTCTGATGAATTTGAATATTGGGATAATGTTGCAGGTGATAAATATATACTTGTCGAAGAAGGCGGATCTGGAGATGCTAGAATAATAACTGCTGTAGATAATAGCCATGAATATTTACAAACAGATACAAATACAGACGCTTGGGATAATAAAAACTTAATTGTATTTCCTCCAATAGGCGAAGGGTTTAATATATATTATACAAGCTCTTCAACTGTTGGTAATTGGCCACAAAGTTATTATCAAATGGGAACTACATTTATATATCAAGGTGGTCAAGAATCTCAAATATTTAATATAGCTGCTGGCTCTACATCGGCTCACGGTAGTGGAGGAAATAGACCTAGTGGTAGATTCGGAGAATTAATTATAGGTGGAGAATCTTTAAGTGTTAGTATATATGCTACTTCTCCTTTTGACCCACATATAATCGGAGGTAGAGTTTACATTAGAAGTTATGGTGGTGGAAATCCAATGCCAGATTGGACATTATTAGCAGATATAAGTTTGCAAAAAGGCGTTAGGCCAGATCTAACTAGTTCGTATACAGCTTGGAGTTTATTAGCTACGGCTGATGTATCAGGAGACGCTACAGATGATGCATATTGCTATGTAGATATGGAAACCATTACAACACCAAGTCCTTGGACATATAAAGCTATAAATGGTTATGACCCTCATGAGTCTATGTCTATTGGAGCTCTCGGTGAGGGCTATAAAACAGCTGTAGTAGCAAATAGGCAAGTGTATATAGGTAATGTAAGAAGAACTAATGAAGATGGTGTTACCGAAACTCAAGGTGATGCTATGTATAAATCAATGCCTGGAAAATTTGATGTATTTCCAATTTCTAGAAAAATAGAAGCAAGTATTAGAGATGGTGACGAGATAGTAAAGCTAGAAGAATATGCCGACAGAATACTTCAATTTAAAAAACATAAAATGCATCTTATAAATATATCTCAAGATGTTGAATTTTTAGAGGACACTTTTGAACATAAAGGCATACAGCATCCAGCTTGTGCTTGTAAAACAGATTATGGTATTGCTTGGGTAAATAAATCTGGTGTTTTTCTTTATAATGGTAAATCTGTAATTAATTTATTAGAAAAAAATGGCAGACCAATAATTTCAACAATAGGAACTAGTGATCATAGCTGGACTGGCTTTACTTCTACATACACTCAATCTATTGGATATTTACCTAATAAACGGCAAATAATAGTTCTTGATAATATATCTGCAAATGGTACAATATTTTTATATGATTTACCAACTCAATCTTGGGTTCGTAGTCCAGATGAGCATTTAATTGCTGCAACTAAATCTAATTTTGTTACAGATTGGAATGGAGATTTAGTATGGACTATAACAAATAGCAGTAATGTAATAACAAGAAAATGGAGCGATGCTTCAGCTGCTACATCAGTTGATTATCATACAAAAGATATAGATTTTGGTCAACCTGCTGTTAGAAAAAAAATATATAGAGTAAGAATGTCTTATAAAGGTGGTGGTGCTAATTTATATGTAAGGTATCAAACTGATGGAGATAGTACAGATAAAACATTTAATAATGATGACAATCAACCGTTAATTAATGCAGCGACTAATGATTGGCAACATGCTGAATTAAAACCAACTACTTCAAGTGAAGCAAATAATATATATAGTTTTCAACTTACTATTGAAGGGACTCCGACTGATGCAAATTTTCAAATAAATGATATTTCTATTATATACAGAACAAAAAATGTAAAATAAAATGGAAAGACAGGATAGAATAGATTTACATAAAACTAAAAGAGGGATCGCCTCTGGCCCTCCAGGTAAAGATGAATTACAAGAAGGAATACCAGTAATTAGAGCTATTGAAGACAATTCAACTGGAGAACAAAAAACAGTCCAGTATGTAAAAAACGGAAATACTATAGTGTCTTCTGATTTTAATAACATTGCTGATTATGATAATAATTATTCAGCAAAGTGGAATATAAGTAAGGAAATAGATTTAAGCAGTACAGGTACAACAAAAGCTCTTTTTGTTCCTGGTGGGACTTATATTCTTGATATTAAAATACTTGTTACATTTGCACTTCTTGGTTCTTATGATGTAGATGTTGGCGATGGTGGTGATTCTGATAGATTTATTGACGGATGGAATGGATCAAATGCTGGTGATACGAATCAATATTCTATAGTTGAACCTGGAACAACGGATCCTTCTCCAGATACAGAAAGTGGACAGCAAACAGGTAAGCATTATAATTCAGATGATACTATAGATGTAGTTGTAAATACAGCACCTACAACAGGTAAAATTAAACTTCTTGTTTTTATGCTTAATAATCCAATACATAACGATTGGTCTTGAAGAATTGTTATTAATATGTTTAATTTAAACCCAAATAAAATTTTTATATAGATATGAATTATTACGATCCAAGAACAGAGTCTTCTTTTTTTAGAACAATGGCTCAATCTTACCAAACTAAACAACAGCAAAAAGAAGAAGAAGAATTAGAAAAAAAAGAAAATAGAGAATCTATGATAAGAATTGGCTTAACCCCAATTCAAATCTTAGAAAACCAACGTCAAAATACGCTTATGGAAACAGCTATTAAACAAGGAATAAGAGACCCTAATTCTCCAACTGGATTCAAATATGAAGAAATACCAGATTCTGCTTTTACTAAAGATAGAAGAAAATATGACCCTAGGAAGGTAACTGATTTTTTTAAAGAAAGATATAGATCAACTGATAAAAGAATTCAGGAAGTAAGTCCATTTAGACCTGCAAGTACAACTGAATCTGTAGAAGAAGCAAAAAGATTTACACAATTTAATGATCCAGTTAGAAGACTTGGAGGTCAAACTGGAGCTGGAACTTTAGGGTTTGAAAATTTTCAAATGAAACAACCAGGAAGTCCCTATGATCAATTTAAACCATCTACCGACCATCCAATTCCGTTTTTAAGACCTCGTACTTTTGTTCCTAATCAACAATTTGAAACCACACCAGGTTTAAAAAAATCTCAAGAAACATTTAAGCCTTTAGTAAATACTAAGGGTGGTAATAATTTAGATAATACTGGAAACCTTAATGACCTTATTAAACAAAGAAATGCTTCTACAGGTGATATTAGAAAAGGTTTTCAGAATCAAATTAATGAATTATATAAAAGTGGTGGCGGAACTTTTGAAGGGGCTGATGAAGCGCTTAAAGCAAGAAGTGCTACTGATACCGCAATGAAAGGATTAGGTACAGTAGGGTCTGCTGTTGGAGCTGTTGGTACTGCTAAAAATTTGTATGATATAGCAAGTTCAGATGCAACAGGCGGTAAAAAACTTAAAGCTTTAGGTGAAACTGGTCTTGATTATGCATCTTCTGCAATGATAGGTTCTGGAAATCCTTACGGTGTTGCTGGGGGGCTTGCAATCAAAGGTGGTAAAGCTCTTTGGGATATGCTTACATAATGAATTATAAAAAATTTGAAAATAAAAGTTCTGCTAAATATGGAAGATTTGGAGACCATGTTTCTAATAGTGGAAGGGTTGTTAAGGGAATAAATAATAATAATATACATATTGAAGGTGGCGTAGAATCTGATATATGGGATATATATTCTAAACAAAGCCCTCAGTTAGCAGAAAATATATTAGCAACAAGAAAGGGAATTACACCATCAGAAGCTTCAATAAATCCACTTACTGGAAATAGAGAGTATTTTCGCAATCCCCTTAAATCAGTAGGAGAATGGCTTGGTAGTACTACTACAGATTTTATAGAAGGAGCAACGGATTTTTTAGGTGATATGTATAAGATACCTGGTAATATATTAGGGGGAATTGGTGCAGCTTGGGATCGTAATATTGCTGATCCTTTTCAACAAGAGTTTGAAATAGGTGAGTATGACCCAGAAAATATTATGAAAAATCAGCTTGGTGATATGCTTGAGCCTAGTATAGCTAATGTAATAAAAGGCACTAAAGAAATGCGTGGATTTTTAGATAAGAAACTAGAAGGTGAAATGGATGTATTGGGTGAGAAAAGACAAAGTTTATGGGAAGGTGTTTCTACTGCTCAAGATAAAATAGGTGCTAATTATCAAAATATTATGAATACTGGAGCCAGTACTGGTTTAGCTACTACAGCAGGTCAATCAGAAGCTGTTGAAAGACTTGAAAAGCAAGGCGATCTTACAATGAGTGGCGTTGGTAGAGAACAAAGACTTTTAAAGTTCCAACAAGATCAATTGGGCACTCAACTTGATATTGATAAACTACAGGCTGATATACGAGCTCAAGAAACTATATCAAGTATACTAGGAGATTACATGGCTGCAACAGGTGAG
>VTLG01016179.1_pt1 | contig 61400 bp, 96 predicted proteins | sample 4694571 | NCBI WGS metagenome assembly VTLG01 (sample SAMN12604809, study PRJNA352737) | marine metagenome | biome: ENVO:00000447; feature: ENVO:00000209|ENVO:00000569|ENVO:01000036; material: ENVO:00002151; isolation source: viral sequences binned using virsorter ...
AAAAACTGAAGTTTCTCTCCAGATGTAGCACTAATGCCGTCTGGATAGTCAAAAGTTACTTTGAAGAGAGCAGAACGTGCACCCCCACCTGTCAAATTCGATTTAATATTCTGTATTGAATAAGCCATTTTTCTATTCTCCTATCTTATACCGAACCAACAACTTCACTAAATTCAACGTCTGTTCTAACAGCAACAAAATTTAATTCAATAAAGTTAATACTTCTGGCAGGTTTAATGTAAATGTCACCTATAAATCGATTTTGATCTATAACTTGACCAGTATTATTAGTTTCATCACAAACAACTAAGAAATCAGTGATTCCTTGTCTCCCTTGAACTTCTTCCAAGAAAGGAATAACAGTACTCTTGAACCTCTCTCTGGTAAATTCAGTGTTCAATTCAAACAAGAATGACCTAGCAGTTCTTGAAATAGTCTTTCTTAAAACAATGAACAATCTTCGAACATTAATTCTATCAAATGCGGAAGGTCTTTTCAACATTGTTCTGTCACCATAAAGGATTGCCCCTTCTCCAGGAAAAGTTGTAACTGAATTTATACCTAGAGGATAAAGAACATCTCTTTCTGCTTTCTTAGATTTCCAAGCAAGTTTGATAACATTCTTCAAAGACCTACCCCCTGGACTGAACCAAGCAGCTCTTTCGATGTCAGTTTCTGCCATCAATCCAGCAGTATCCCCATTACAAGGAACCCATCTATTTAAGTTATTATACTTATCAAATTGATATTTCCAGTTATCATCCATAACCATGAAACTACCTTTTAAGTCTTTCAATCCACCAACATTCAATGTTTCTCTAAAAGTTTTCACATTCTCCATTGGTTCTATTGCGTTCACAACATCATCTTTCTCAGGTGAAATAACACCTAGACAATCTTGTCGTGAAGATGCGATTGCGAATATTTTGTTTATAACTGAAATATCAGCAGCACCAGCTAAAAGAAATGATATATCAACTAATTCATCATCTTCAAAAAGACCTAAAGCTTTCACTCTATCACCTTGAATTGGAGTTCCATCATTTCCATGTAAAAAAGAATGTGTCGAATTGATTGAATCATCAGTTGCGGGATCACCATCACGGTCATGGGATAGCATTAAAGCTCCTGCATCCCCAATAATATTTGAAACTGTACCATCATCACCATATTCAACAACCTGTTCTGCTAGTTTTCCCCAATCCGTCATTAAAGCATAAGCACCTAAACTCCAAACATATTCAGAGGAATCATTTATAACTTTTTCATAGTATGTTGAAGACCCATCTTCAGATTTCCCATCTGAAAACTTAGAAAGGAAAGCATATTTTTCTAAAACAGTTCCCTTCTCACCAGAAATATAACCATCTTCATCTACAACAACAATGTGAAGTTCATCATAATCAGGTCTTTCTGAAAATAAATCCTTATATGGCCAAGCATCGTATGTTGATCTGTCAGCAAGACTAATTTTCAAACTATCACCCAGACCCCCAGGATATTTTGCTGCCCACTCACCATTAATAGTATATGTTTGTGATTCAAAATGGTCTAAATTTTTAATTAATGCAGAACTCGGTGCATCTCCGTTTTGTAATGGATTACCTGCAACTGCATTTCTAGCTCCAGCTGCAAGAGCTCTTGAAACATATAATGCTCCAGAATAAGATAAAAAATTCTTTGCCGTGAACCAATCAGAAGCGTTGGCATTGTTTGGTTTTCCAAAAACATCAACCAAGTCTAATTCATCTGTCACTAATACTAATTTCTCTGCTGGGCCCCACTGGGTATGCATAGCAATACCACCTTCTGTAGATGCAACAGCAGGTGTAACTGTTGTTAAGTCTATTTCTCTCGATATGACTCCTGGACTTAATAATGATGCCATATTTTTCTCCTTTTTATAAAAAAATAAAATTATTTTTCAATCAATGATATTTATAAATTAGGGTATTTTCACCTCACAATAAACCACACAGTTCCCTCAGAATCTGTGAAACTCTCTTCTTCTTCACCATTAACAACAAACCCTGGAGGTAAAGTCGCCTCCATTATCTCTTGCTCCCTTTCTTTCTCCAACTTTTTTCTAATATCTGAGTTTGTCAATTCCTTAAAATACTCTTGATTCGAAACCCAACCAAAGATGATCAGACACATGACTAAATCATCATTATAACCCTCTTCAGCCTCATAACTGTTTCTTTTTTGTACAAAAGTGGACAATTCTGTAATGATATCAACATCGTGGATCAACAGTTTATCAGATTCAATCATAGTTTTCAAGTTTGCCATACCAATTTTTTTGACATTACTTGTCATTCTAACACCATAATAAACATTACCACCAAAACCAGAAGAAATTCTTTGACCTTTTCTTCCGCCGTGTTCAGTCATGATAAGGTCTTCGTATTCTAAATCGTTATATAAAATTGCCCCGACTTGTTCTCCAATATCGTTAACCTCAACCAAAACCATTGCCTGATTGAAGTGAGTTGCGGTTTCGTATATAGTATTTGGGAACACCATAGGAGATATTTCATTGTTCTGATACTTCGCCACAACATTATATGGAAACTCTGATACATTTATTACTGTAAATGCTGAATAGTCCTTCCCAATACCTCTAGAAACGTCCACAGTGACTATGTACTGGTTTCTTGGTTTAGGTTCTTCATAAATTGCTAAACCACCTTGATACCTTTTAACTGGCCTCTTCCAAACCATCTCTTTTATTTTTGTAGTTGATATCAAAGTGTTTGATGAACCTAAAAAGTCACATTCATATTCTTGTTGAAATGCTTTTTCTCCAACATTAGCAAGGGTTTCGTCCGCCCATGCATCATCTCTAGTGGGAACTGCTCTCCAATTTGCTTCAAATAATTTGTAGTTTGATCTACCTTCTTGTGCTTCAATCCACATTCTATAAAAGAAGTTCAATCCGTTTGGAGTTGAAATGATAATAACTTTTGTGTTCTTACCAGAAGATATTGTTGGATATACCGCAGTAAAAAAGTCAGCAGCAACATAATCTGGAACAAAGGCAAACTCGTCCAAGAATACTAAATTGTATGTTCTTGAACGTCCAGCATCACCAGAAGTTGATGACGATGTGATTGAAGAACCGTTTTCAAGTTCTATACTATGTTTGTTCCAAGTAACAACACCCTGTTGTAACCACATAGGAAGTTGTTCGTATGAATATTTGATTTCTTTTAGAATCTTTTTGGATGTGTCGAACTTATTTGCAAACATACCCACACGATAGTTGTCCTTAAATAAAATAGACCAAAGAATAAACGATTCAACACCAATAGTCTTTCCAGACTGTCTGGCACATTTTGCTAGAATAAACTTCTCATTCACAAACTTATTGATCATCTCTCTTTGAAAATCATAGAGTTTGATAACTTGAACACCGGAGTCAATGGTGACAATCTTCATGTATTTTTCAATAAAATAAAAAGGGTCTTGAGCGCATTTGACATATTCTTCCACTTGTTCTTTTGTAAATTGGATTTGAGCTCCAACTTTTTTAACAAGTGGGTTTCCTTGAAAATGTTCTATATCTTGTTCGGGAGTTTCCATCACTTCCCTTTTTTCTTATAGTCTGTTGTATAGAAACCAGAACCTTTGAATATTATTCCAGAAGTGTGAAACAGTTTTTTCAGAGTCTTCTTCTCACATTTAACGCAAGTTTTCAGAGGTTCGTCATTTATGCTTTGTATTTTTTCGAATCTATGACCACAATTTGTACATTCATATTCATAAGTTGGCATTTATTCATCCTCATCATCTTTATCGACTTCTATCAAAGTTTTATCTGACATAGTATTATTGATAAGTTCTTGTAAGTCAGCAGTTGAACCAACGTAATATGTGTTATTCTGTTGGTTCAGTTCAAGTTTATCCATATTCTTTAAGTTCTTCTCTGGTTCTGCGATAATTTCAATCTCATGGAGTTTCTTATTTACGTCCATAAGTTTATCAGAAGCATCAGAAACATTCTTTACAAGAGTTGCAATCACTTCATATGCTCTTGGTTGTTGTGAACTCTTTGCAATCTCTATCAGATCTTCAAGTGCCTCATTTCCAATCTCCATAGCATTTTTTAGATTCTTTCTCGCAAACTTGTAATCTTTTCTGCGACTGTCTTGCATTTCCTCTGAAAACTCATCTTGAACTTCTACTATATCATTCTCTTGAACTTCTGTCAAGTCTTTTATTTCAGAGTCTTCTGGTAGAATATCCAAAACCTCTTCTATGTCTTTGAAATCGTTTGACATTAGATACCTTCTAGGAAATCTTCAATGAAACCAAAATTGTCATCTGCTTCAATTTGTTCTTTTGGAACTGATTCAGATTCTTTCGTTGTTGGTTCACCTTGATCTGTAAGTCCAGGTTTTGTAATAGATTTTGATTTAACACCAAACTCTTGTGCTTGCTGCACTTCCTGTGGGGTTACTTCACCAGAATCCCCTGTTGGAGTTGAGATAATATCAGTCTCAACTTGTCGAATTAACCCAGAATCTTTTACTGGTTTGAATATATTCGTTTTAAGAGTGAAACTTAGTGTCCACATAATAACTCTCCTATCTTCAAATTGACCTTCATAACTCTCTTCTAAGGAAACATCATTAAGTAGTACAGGAACGTCATCAACTACACCCATATCATCATAGATTAACTTCGAAGGGATATTTAAATAAGGACTGAAGAAAGGAACTATTTGCTCTATAATCTGCAAACCTTCATCAAAATGCTCAACATAAACATTCAAAGAAAATCCAATATTATAAGGAACTGGATTATGCATAGATTTTTCTTTATCATCTTGTGCTGTATTATATCTAACACCAAGAGAATTAAGTTTTCTTTCCGAATCATAAGAAAAGGAATTCATTTCAAAACTCATTCTTGGGAGAGTGATTGCAGTATTTTTATTAATACTACCGTCAGCATTCTGAACTTCAATTTTAGAAAGGAATTTACTTCTTGGTGCATAAGACAGAGGAACTTTCAGTTCTTTGACGGTATCACCAGATGAAGTTTTCCTTTTCACTGTTATATCATTGAAAAGAGTTCCAAAAGTAGCAACACTTTTAAAAATAGTTTTGTGGTAAAAATATTCATTATATAGAGCCATAACAAATATATTTATAAGACTTACTAATAATCTTCTTCGGAGAATGGATTATTTTCTGTAAAGTCAATTACTTTGTCTGCTTCTTTTTCATAGTCAATATTATCAGATAACGGATCGTTTGGTATGTCAAGTTCAACATCTTCATAATTGTCTGGTAAATCTATCTCATAAGATGCTCCACCATCACCGACTACATTTACACCCTCAACAAACTTACCAACAACATCAATAAGTTCTAAAATGTTATTTCCCCATGAAGCAACTCTACCTTTTGCAGTAGCAGAAGATAAATCAACCCCTTGATAAACATTCTCACCTACAACAAAATCTGTTCCGTTTCCGTTTGTAGTTGTAAGTTCAATTGAATAAGCATTTTTATATTGGATATTGTCAATATCCTCAACACCAGTATTAATCATTTGATTAGAATACTCAAAGAGTTCTAATTTCAATCTATACACAAACTTTTTACCAAGAGTGTAGAATATTTGTTCATCTTCAACAAACATAACTTCAAAGAGTTGCTTATTGAAAGGAAAGAAAATCAAATCACCCTCTTTTGGTCTTCCTATATTAAGAGTTTCAAATCTGTTCACCATTACAGTCAATTCTAATGTATCACGAATTTCAACACCAAACTTGGATAAGAAGTCACCTTCACCACCAAATTGTTCAACACTATCAACGAACATTTCGATGTCATGAGTTGCTGTAAACTGAGAAATTTCAACATCTTTGAAAAGTGAATCTATTTTTTGAATTTGTCTTGGCAAGTAACTAACATCAATACCGTGAATCTTGATCGACTCTTCCATTAAATCATCATACAAATCTTGTTCTGATTGTGAAGAGTAGTTTTTATTAAAGAAAGGATTAGTTGCCATAATTACCCCATGTAAAAAGTTGGAGGTTCTTCGTAAGTATTTCTCAACTCTTCCTCAAGTTCTCTCAGTCTTGTTTGAGATTCTGATAAGATATCTGCACCATTGAAAGTTACACCCCCAGGCATCTGAACTCCAGAATATTTACTCAGATTGTGACCCCACTGTTCTCTAAACAATTCAGTTGTATATTCCCTTAACCACCTATCAGACCAAACTTGTGTGTAAGTGTTTGGGTCTATTATTTGATATGCTTGAATTACAATATAACCACCAACTTCAATTTTATCCCAATCCATATCGATATAAAGTTTATCAGTATGTCTTCTATACCTAAGAATTTGTTTTCCATTTAATATTTGATTGATAAGATTTAAATTTTCTTGTGTTGCTGTATAATATTGCATTTGAGATGGTGTTTGATTAAAAGCGTATAGGGCATCCCAATTCATGTGAAATTGAGCATCAAATAGTATTTCATTTGAACTACCTGTATTCAGATCTAATATCTTCTCAATAGAAATAATAGCATCACTCATTGTAATGTAACCATTATCTTTATCTGTTTGAGTTACTTCATGTTGAATTATAATTCTCTCAATACCATCATAATGAAAATCATGATACATTTTAAGAGCATCATCAATTCTATCTTCTAACTGCTCATCAGCAACATTTATCTCTATTACAGGTTTGCCAAGTTTCCTTAAACAAAACTGTTTTAGTTCTTCTCTATTTGTAGGATTAGCCATCTCTACCCCTTTATAAAAAAACAAAAGTTTGGCGAAACCTCAAAATTATTTCCGCTTTAGTCCTACCAGACCCGAACGATTTGTGAAAGTATATTGGTAGCCATACCATGCTTTGTCGTTCCTTATACAGAATTAAGCATACTTATCTTTAAAAATTAATAGAATGAAAACTTCTTAAAGTGCTAAAAAATAAAACATAAAAAATATAAGAATGATTTCTTTTAACGTTAAAGAATTCAACTTATTCTATATCACTTATATTTATACACTGACAGGTTCTTGTAGGGCAATTGCTCTCAAATTTCTTGCTTTGGGTACTTTTACGCTACTATTAGAAGATAAAACTATCTTAATTGCATACACATTAAAATCAACTAATGTATTATTGTGTACAAGTTCAACACCTCTAAATTGAGGATCTGTGCCAAACACATATTCCCTATAATCATTATTGTATTCAGAAACCACATACTCTGGTGTTACTTGCTTCATCAAGTACCAATTCCTATCATCAAAAATAACAGAATCACTTGTACTGGCGACTTTATAATAAACATAAACATTAGTTTCTGCTGGTTTATACAAATCAAGATAAACTCTTATGTCCTTAGATTCATATGATGATTGTAAGTTTACCCTCTTTGAGATATATACAGCATCAGCAACACTACCAGAAGGTGAAGTTTCACTATCAGCAATTACGATCGCATCATCAGGTCCAGCGGTGTTACTTGTAATATTAACACTATTTGTCATATCCTTAGGTGAGGATAGGAGAGTAAAACCTGTGATAGCACCACCAGTTGCTTGAATTTCGAAAATAGCTTGTTTAGAATTATCATGAGAATCTGTCAAGAATAATTTTTCACCAGTTGAAAAACCAGTTCCCCCAGATTGTATAGTCAAATCAGAAGCATCATACTGAACAGCATCAACAATATTCCTAACTGTGATTAAACTTGTTCTCTCCATATCAATAACAGGAGAAACATCAGTATTAGAAGATGTTGGAATCTTTGCCTCTATTTTTAATGTTGTATTCCCACCAAAAGATTTACTATTAGACAATTCAATATTTCTATTTTCACGAAACTCAACCAAATTAGAAGTTCCAAGTTGGTATTTAAAAATTGGGTTTTGACTTCCAAAAAAGTTTTTCAGCATTGAAACATTAAATTTGAACAAGTCAAAACTCTCAGACTGTGATGGAACAGTGACATTCAATATTGCTGTTGATTCCAATGAAGTGTTAAATTGACATTTATTCAACCTAAACATTATAGATTCATTATTAATAGCATCCCAAACACCAGAATTGTGAGAGGAGAATAAACTTCCAACTAATGGTTGCTTAGATATTTTTGGATTTAGTATATCTGAACTCCCATCTGTATTCAGTGTAGAATTCCCTACAACACCACTCCAAATTTGATATTGACTACTATTCGTCTTTACAACTATTGCATATTCACCTGGAATCAGATAAACTGGAGCATCAAAAGTGAATCTTGTGTTCTTATTAGAGTCTTCTGAGGCATCTGGTCCTTCTGAGACAACAACCTGAGAAGGGTTCAATATAACTTCCGAGAAAGGAATTACAGTAGATGTAGAAGGATAACCATTAATAGTTGGTCTAATCTCAACCATAACTGGTAAAGTATCATCTTTAGACTTAAAAAACAAATCAACAGACTTCAGAAAAACCCCATTTCTGTTGGATGCAGGATCAACTATAAACGTTTGTGATAGAGGGTCTTTCCAATCTAGACATCTGTTAATCGATGTCAACTCTCTGGAAAATACATCTTTCGAAACAGAAAGTTCATCACATATATTAGACCTTTTGATTAATGGTAATCTGGTTGAAACAACATAATTTTCTGGATCATCCATCAACCCTTGAGAAGTGTAGCTACTTTCAGCTACCGATTCCGAATTACTCAGATTATTATCTTCATTATCAATCAATCTCAAAAGTCTTTGACCTGTTCTGAATTTGCTAGTTTCTGAACTTGGAATATTTAAAACCCCACACAATAAACCCGAAGCATCAGATTTTAAATCTGTTGGGGTTGTTATTGTACTTATTTTTGCTTGAACTAGAGAAGTCCCGCCATTGATAGTTTCATCATTAGAAAGTGTACCTGTTAGTAATTGAACATATATTAACCCACTACCATCATTTGCATTTTTAACCACTCTAGCAGTTCCACCATCAACACCAGTTATAATTTCACCGTCATACAAACCATCATTAAAAACTTTAGAAGGGTTTGTAACAACTATCTTAGAGCAAGGTTCAATGTCAGGTGAACTTAAAGCAGTATCATCAAAGAACCCATAAAATGTGGTCTTTGGTTTTAAGTTGGTTGCTATGAAAATAACCTCATCAGGTCTCATGAAAGGTACAATACTGGTGTCTATTTTCTTACTTGTTAAATCTCTTTCAATTCTATTCGGTAATCCAGAACCTACAACATTGATCTTGTCAACAGCATCAAATAAATAATTTTGAGTCTCTCTTTTTTGCAATCTAACAACATTTGATTCGACCAGTGAAGATGGGTCTGCTTCTTGATTCGAAACAAAGTTTTCTCTACCAGTCCATAAGTCTTCCCAATCATTCCATTGAGTTCCAAAACCTTGTGCCAATTCTGAAGAAACACTTGTTGATAAATTTTCCCAAGCATCATTTTCACCAGAATCATTAACGTTGACTCTGGGTTTTAAATCTTGACTGAACCACATATCAGAAGAAGGGTTCATTTTAATTTCACCAAACCAGTAGGTCATGTTGTGTGGGTTTATGTTTATAGGTTTACTTGCAGCAGGTTGTGATTGATGTAAAACTTCTGTATGTTCCAACAATAATAAAGGACCAACCTTAACCATGTTGATATTACTTGAATCCGAAGAATCAAAAGAAATTTCGTGTGAATCACTATAGAATGAAGGTCTTAATTCATTTGTTTCAAAATCTATTGAACATCTATAATCTGAAGAATTTGTATCACCAATACTGTGTCCAGAAAAATCATCAATGAGTATACCATTCTTGAATATATCAACACCATTATTATTTCTAATCTGAACACTCTTAGATTTCTCCTGTAAAAGTCTTAAATTAGACCTTGCCTGTAGTTCCTCAATTCTTCTATCCAAAATACCAATATCTCTCATTGTATATCTTCTGTTGTGGATAGGAATAACTTTTAAATCATTGTCATTATAAGTGTATGGAGGAACCGTAATAATATATAGAGACATAGCATTAGGATCATCAGGTGGTGTTACTGGAAAATCAGAAGATGTCCCTTTTATAACTCTAAACTCTTTATCTTTCGTCACAACAACTTTATCAATTCTTGGTAAGAAATATTTGTAAGTAATTTCCAAGAAATCTGTTACTGATCCATAAGGTATTAAACTACCTACAATATTATCATTAGCATCTCTTGTTGGTCTAAAGTCAATAACATCTGTTAAACTATAAGATTTACCAGTATTTTTCGAAAAATAATTTGGAATGTCTTCATAATCTACATCAGAATAAGAATCTTTCGAGAAAAATCCATTGTCGGATACAGGATGTTGAAAATATTCCAATTCTATAGTAAAACTATTAGAATCTGGTACAACTACACCTGATTTTAATTTTAATGATGCATAGTCATAAAAATCATCTCTTTGGCCATTATCAAATTCATAACGTTCTTTTATATCAACATTATCAGTACCCTTTATGGAAACTATTTTGATAACATCAGGATACCCATTGAGAGAAACCATCTTACCAACTGTTTTCATATCAGACAATCTGGAATGAGGGTCAGTATTATCAATTACAATCGTGTCAGCAGTTTTTGTTTTTGTTTTTGAATTCTGAATTGTTGTTTGAACTTTATATAAAACTTTCAATTCCTGACCTTGTAAATTCTGATTAGGAATTGTTATATTGGCAACACTATTACTGGGAAGATTTACAGTAAAAGAGTCGTAATTTTCACCAGTAGATTTATTAATGATAATGAAGTTACTTCTATTAAATTTTAATTCTTCTGGAACATCATATCTGAAAGTACCTGTCCCCAAAAATTGAACAGGTGAACTTACACTTATCGATAAAACTGTATCATCATTACTATTTGTCGGGAATTTATCAACAGATTCATTATATAGAAAAGAGACATCTTCCACATCAGACAAAGAAGATTTCGAAATAGGGAATATTAGAGAACTTCTTGATTGTTGTGAAACTACTGTATCACCACCGACAATACTTTTATTTGAAACCTCCAAAACATCCTCAGTAGAGGTGTCCGAAATTCTAAAAGATGTGATATCTTTCGATGAACCAGATGTTAAATTTAAGTCAAAAAATGATAATTTATATCCCTCAGAATCATAACTTAATTGTTTTATTCTACAAGATCCTATATGTGCTGTACCGTTAAAGACGTTCAAAGTTTCATTTGAGTTGATATTTGGGAATTCTTCACCAGTCAACAACTGTGCTGGAAAATCAACATAAACATAATTACCGATAAAAGTACTTATATTTTCCGATTCGACCCTAGATTCATCTCTACCTCTATCTACTGGAAGAGTTACTGTCGAAATTGTTTCAATCTCTCTACCATGAACATATGCTTTTCCAGGGTCTAATGTAAGTTTTAACTTTTCAGTTAAATCCACAGGAGGGTTTAATAAGGCAGCAGCATCAACTTCTGATTGACTATATTCATCAATATCTAGTGTGAAGTTTCTAACAACAAAATCACCATTAGCATCATATGTCCTACGAGCCATTTCTTCTGCTAAGTAAGCATATTGAGCATTTTTTATCTGATCTACTTTTTGACCATTTCTAACTCTAACAAATTCGTAAAAGTCACAAGAATTATTATCTATTAAATTTGAACTATCCTGTAATTCTTTTTTAGTTAAATTTAATGAAATTTTAAATCTATCTGCTCCTGGAGCTGAAAAGTTTGAAGACCCTTGAGCATTATCATAAAGTGAAGCATCATCCGCAGGAGTTACAATACTTTCATCAACTTCCAACCCAATTCTATAAGTTGGGGTGTTTCCATACTTATCTAATACAATAGTTTGAGGTTTCACTCTATGAAAAAAACCTGATACATAGAATATTGCCGAGTGTTCTGGGTCATTAGGATCATAACTGTCTATAAATTTGGAAGCATCTCCAACTACAGACGCCAAGGAGGATGGTCCTGTTATTTCAGCATCTAATGCTATACCATCTTCACCCCTCTTAACGACTTCAACAGTTCTATTTAATTTACCTTGAACTGATTGAGTCGTCAGTGGGGTTTCCTCTCCTGCAATTTCAACACTTCCAGATTTATAAGAACCTATGATAGTATTTGGTTCAGTTGCAGTTTTTGGGATAGCTTTCTTAACTTCAAATATGATTGGTTCAGAACCTTCATTATTAACCAAAGTTCTACCTTCAAGTTCACTAATAAAAGAAGATACATCCACACCAGCAGATTGTTCTTTTAATTTTATATATTTTACATTTACATCAACGTTGAAAGTACCATTTCTGATTGGTGAACCGTCTTGAAATATATGATTACCGAATCTATGGATTTGTTCACTTAGGATTGTTTGGAGTTGTGTAATCTCTCTTGCTTGTAGTGCAGTTCCAGGTTTGAAAAGAACTTTAAGGAAATTTTTGTCTACATCAAAATCATCATAGTACGGTCTAGTATTAAAATCTGTTAATAATTTTCTAGTTTCATATTTAGCCATATATAAACCTCTTACTTTATATTATAATACTATTTATACTAGAATTCAAGTACTATTTTTATGTCTTCAATTTGATTTTCATCCCTCTGAATGTTAGTTCTTTGCTCAACAAACATAACATCCCCAGAATTTTTCAATAACTCTTCGTCAACTATACTAGAAATTGAATTTGCTGAAGCTGACGGTGAACTTATTTGATTTGTTAAATCAAAAGTTCCTGTTACATTTACTATTCTAATTTCTTTTGTGCTATTGTCACCATCTAAAATATCCACAATTATTCCAGTTGCACCTGTTACAGATTGGGTTATAGTTTCGTCAATAACAAAAGTCTCATTCAAACCTATATCGGTAGTATTTACAACTAATGTTTTACACTGTATATATAAGTCGGATGACGCATCTAGATAATCTGGACCTTCATTGAGTTTTGGTTGCTTAATTAAACTAATTTGTCTATAATCATTTGCAACAGGTAAATTCTTACCAGTCCCTGATTCATTGTATTCAAATTTAGTATTAATCATAACAAAGAAACCGCCAAGTTCTTCAACAGCATCCCTACAATGACCTCCAGGTGGTGGTATTTTGACATCAAACTTTGCATCTACAGTTACAGCAGAACTGGCATTTACAAAACTTACAGTTGCAGTAGTATACCCAGAACCACCATTTAATACCAAAACACTATCAATTTGATTTTCATCAGAAGCATTATCAGAAGCCCCCATAACTGGAACTGCTTGAACACCTGTACCATCACCATCAACAACAACTGTTGGAAGTATTTGAATGATTGCATTTAAAGATAAACTTGTTGCATCACCTTTAACTGTTATTTGGTCTCCACCAGTTGCTTGTGTAAAAGATTCTATCTCAAAAGCTTTAGTATCAGATGAACTGAAAACTGTCATACCATTATAATAACCATTAGACACACCCAGAGAGTTACCCTGATCATCTGTAATAGTTATTGTTGTTGTAATATTACCACCAATATCAGTAGAAATATTAGATATTGACGTTATAATACCAGATGCAAAAACATAGCCATCACCAGAACTATCAGCAGAATCATATCTTCTTGATATTACATCAATCCTACCTTGACCAAAAGTTTTAGCATCACTTTGAACGTTCCATTGTAAGTTTGTAGATGAACAGGCACTAGCACCCACTGGTTGTTCTGTTAAGGTTTGAATTGGGATAAAATTTTCTGTCATAAACTTGAATGCAGAACTAGCAGAAACAGTATACATATATTGCCAAATATACCCATCTGGATATGGTTGTGGTGTTGAACTGGTATGTATAGGTTTATCATATGATTCTATATTATTATTAAATAAACATTTATATACATTAAATTCATCAGTTACAACATAAAAAGGTTTGGGTGTGTCACTATTAATTACATCATATAATAAAGTTTCATCCAAATCACCATATTGTGTATATATTTTACCAGATTCCCAATTAACCTTTGGTATAACATGTGTTATATCAGTAGATTTAATTTTTTTGGCAGCAAACATATTTCTCCAAACTTCATATTCGTTTTGAACATGATCTAATGGAGTCGGTGGATTTAAATCACCAGTTGTTTCAGTAGCACCAGAGTATAAATCATCACTAGTCCAAGGAGAAATTTTTCCTATGGCAGTATAAATATTAGTTGGTTCCACTTCACTAAAACCTTCTACAAAAGATTTAGCATTATGTATTCTGAATTTATTTGTTAAAACACTAGACATTTTATCCTCACTAATATTTATTTAGACGCCTATTAATTCTCTTTTTAAGAACTCTGAACCAGAAATAGCAGGTTTCTCAGAATCTGAACGAGTATTTAATATCAATTCCGTATCACTATTTATACTGACCACTTTGAATAATTGATCACCAGCAGATATTACATCACCTTCACTCAACTGTGTAAACTGTGTACCCACCCCAGTTAATGTAAAAAATTGGAGAGTTCCATCACAATTAGTGTCATGAGGAATTGACACAGTTCCATTCAATTTATTCCACTCGTAAAAGTCATTGTTCTTTGGTGTTCCTGGTCTTAAATTCTTATATTTTATTTTAAATCTATAATTTTGATGTGTATTTTCATTGTACAAGTAATCACAAGCATATGAACCATGATAATATATTTGTGGAATCAAGACACCAGAATCACTACCATCAACTTCTGTTTCAATAAAACTCAATTCAGTTTCACTAGCAATTGTAGCTTTTGGTGAATTCCAATTACCCACTTCATCTTCCTGTATAATGTCAGTATTAATCATGAAATCACCATCAATATCTTCTAAAACTAATTTCCCACTTACATTATCCCAAGATTTGACTGTTGCTTCTGCTCCAACTTTAAATATTCTCATATTAACATGTACATATGATGTGTCAAACGCAGTCCCCCCTGTGTACTGAGGAGTGAAGGATAAAAGTTGATCATTTATTATATTTGTAACTTTGAATATAGTTTGTGACCCGACACCACCAAGTTCATATGGATAGTTTGGATGAATTATTCTAAATAAATCCCCAACCTCTAATTCAGTTGTATATGAAGTTCCTGACCCTATAAGCGTTGAAAGACTATATTGAGTAAGAGATATTACTGAATCACCGGAAAGTTCTGTTGAAAAATTCAAAACTTTTTTACCAATTTCAAAATCACCATAAGGATTACTCATTTGCAATTCTAAATTATAAGGGGCACTGTCATCACCATCTAAAATCAACAAACTGTATAAAAAATCAAAATCCCTAATGAGTTTATTAGAGTGTTTGCCAATATAATCCCATATAACCATTGAAATATTTGTCTTTATTTGAGAGAAGGACATTTTGACTTGTTTGACAGTTTCAGTTGAGATTCTACCAAACATTTTCATACCAGCTGGATGAATAAGTCTTTTCAGTAAGTCTCTATACTTTCTAACCTCAACAGAGGATTCCAATAAGTAAGAGTAAACTTGATAGTAAAAAGAATCTTGTATGTATTTTACATCTGAAATAAAACTGTTATTGTTTAAGAATCTACCACCGTCATCAAATATGGAACCAAAATTTAATTCAATATCATCAGTTCCACTGGAATTCAAATCTAAACTTATACTATAAGGTTGTTTTAATATACCATCATACCAAGATGCTACTGAATAATTTAGATCTGCCCAAACATCAATTCCATTTCCAATTTTAAATTTGGTTTTTTTATATGATGCAGTACCCACAGTTCCTGTTTCAGATGAACCATCACCTTCAATAATATCATCACCATCACTAATAAAAACACCACTATACTCTCTTAAAACTAAAATACCAGTTCCAGAGTCCCAAGATACAACTTTACCAGTCCCATCAAGAGTTTGGTGATTTACTATTTCACCAGCAGTAAAGTCTCCACTTGGGTTTTTGATATTTAGAATAAGATAAGGTAGTTGAATACCTATCTGTGTCTTATCCAAAACCAGACTTGATTGTGCACCTTCCCAATCTTCGAGATAATGTTCAACTTTACTTCTTTTATATCCAATACCTGTTTTTCTAATTTTAACTTGTTTTAGAGTTCCAACATCATTTCCAATTAAATTAAAAGATTCGGAAGTTATATTATGATCACCTATTTGTGTTAAAGTTGGATATTTGATATACCCTTTACCGGCACAATGAACGGTTATTTTAGTTATTACCCCAGATTCATTTACTTCAGAAACAACTGCTTCTATTGGTCTACTTGGACCAGTTGGGGAAAGACATTTTGTATTATTAAATATCAACTTATCACCAACACTATATCCAGTACCACCATTAACAACTTCAATGTCAGTTATCTTACCAGAATTTACACTACAAACATCCAATTCTATAAGGGCTCCCCTATCTATATTTTGAATATCCGTGTAATCTATAACTTCACCAGATCTGTCTATATAAAAAATATCACCTACTGTGAAGGATTCTTCAACATCATTAATTGAAACACTTGAAACCCCATAATAAATTGTACCTATAATTGTTGAAGGGTCACTTTCCAAATATATATTTTCACCTTCTAAGAAATCACCAGAGATACCATATTCATTTAGGACAATCTCATATACAAAATATCCACCTCTTTTGGTGCTTGATATGGTTTCAACGTAAGCGCTCACACCAGAACTTTGACCAACTATTTTTTGAGAAGCAATTTCTGGGATAGTTGTTATATCGTTCGGATTCACTGTTATTGTTTTTGATTTTGAAAAGGTATTATCAGATGGTTTTAAAACATTATCTTTTGGATAACTTACTTTTACATCTTCATTGAAAATTGTTCTAAAAAAGTATTTAAAGGAATCTTCTGTCCCTTTTGACTGATAGAATTCTCTGGAATGTTTGACTAAAAACTTTTTGAATTCAGCAACATCAATATCAGTACTCTGAAATTGGTTAGGAAATGATAACGGGAACCCTTCTAGATATTCCTTCATAAAGAAATCAACATAATCATCAAGAGTTCTGTCAATGTCTTGCAAGTTCCATAGATTTTTTGATGACAACGTTGCATTCTGAATGTAATCAACAACTTTCAATTCACCAGTATACCCATTATCACCTGTAAGGATTTCAACCGAATCCCCAGATAAAAAACCCCTTGTTGATGTAGAGTCTTGAGATCTAACATCAAATATTGGAATTGAATTTGTCCCATTTTCTAAATTAAGAGTGTTATTCCCTGTATTGGTTACATCAAAAATACCAAAATATTCTTTCTCATTTTCAGATGTGACATTATTCAATACAACTATTTTATCAATAAAGGTATAATCAACATCAACTTCTTTACCATTAACAATCTCTTTTACAGTGACTGTTTTATTTGATATATGTAATATCTTACCCTTAACAATCTTACCATCAGGTTGTTCTTGGGATACATCGTCCCCAACATTAAAATGTCCAACATTTGGATTTAGTGAAGGGTGAACATCCGAATCAGAAACACCCAAAACTTGGATTTGCTGATTATTCTCTTTTATATAAAAAACATAATTACCATTTTCTAAAAGATAAGAATTGAGAACTTCAGCATAAACATGTTTGGTGTGTTCAGATCCATCTATTTGTTGACTTGCTCTTATTTTAACACTTGGTGTACTAGAAGAAAAAATTAAATTCAACTCCTCAGTAGAAGAGACTTCTAATTTTGAAGTCTCCATAAATTCATAGTATTTCTCTACAAATTTGACAAATTTTGGACCTTCCTCCTGTAAAAAATTAGGAAGTTGTTCCTCTATTAGTTCAGATATTTTATTATTTTGATATGTCATTTTTAAAATTCATTTTGAGTCAGAAATTGTTCTGATATATTATTCATACTAATATTTATAGAACCCAAATCTATTTCCAATATTTGATTTCTTAGAGGTGAAAGATCAGAACTCTTAGGTGTTAGTATCAAATCTATGTAGTCATCACCACTTGTTATTTCTGTTGGTGAAAATCCATTTAATGATATAGAACCTTTGTTATAATCGACTATACCAACATTAGATTTAACTGATAATTTCACATCACCAGAAAAACTAACTACATTGATATTTCCACTTGAGTCATCTTCCAATAGACAGTTACTAACACCATCATAAGTGAAATTTGAACTAGTTAAAGTCCCAGAATTTACTTCTGTATTAAATTTGCTGACATAAGATGATGATACACCCAAATTTGGAACCAGTCTATTTTTTATTTTGACAGTTGATATGTTTGATTTTATTGCATCAGATGCACTGTCAATCTTAGCAACCAATTTTGAGAATCTAAAATATGAATCAAACTTACCAAGATTATCTTGATTGAAACTTTGTATTGAACTTAACACCAAATTTTTAACATATTCTTCACCTTGAGGAACTTCTCTGAGGTTATATTTAACTTCTGACCTAAGTTCTATGAAGGTGTATTCTGGTTCTACTATTTCTGCATCAATAGTAACAACGTTATAATCTTTTACAATATCATTTATGATACTTTGTTTAGCAGTGTCAGTTATAAAGAATCCAGTTTTTGGTTTTAGAGAAATAAACACCCTACCATAATAAACTGGATCATTATCTTCCCCACCCCAAGTTTTAATACTTTCGATGTTCTGATATTTCTTTTGAACTAGGTACTTGTAATCTAGTGCTGTAACAGTCCTATTTTGCATTTCATAGTACTTGGGTGATGTAAACCTTATTTCCTCCAAGGATTCCTTCTCTGCCCCTCCAAATGATGCCGAGGTTCTTGATATAGACCTAAGTTCATAACTTGAAGTGTCTGTAGTGATTACATCAGAGAAAGTGAAACCAGTGTCTATATTATTACCTATAGAACCAGAAGTTGTCAAGTACTGAATTTTTATAAGTGTACCATCTGTCAACTTTTTACCAATTCTACCATTACCAAAAAATAATTCATACTTACCAGATTCATTCTCATTCACCCAGTAAACATTATCATTTGGTCCAAGTTCGACAACATTTTCAGCCAAAGATGATACAGCATAAGTGGCATTAACATCTTGAGGATTCTGTTTAACACTGACAATTAAAGTTGAGATGTCAACATTGAGGTTGTCTAGAACAAATCTCTGATTTGGATCTTCTTGAAACTTAATCTCAAAGTTTTGCTCAACCATAATACCTTGTCTGATTGTAAAAGTATCTGTATATATTTTTTTACCGCCACTATCAACTTCCCCAGAATCGGATAAATTATGACCTTCTGTATTCTGAAAAATATAAGTCACTCCATCTTTTGAAGCAGAGAAATTTGAGAATGCTGGTAAAGCAACACTTGCTGGTTGATCTGGATAAGGGTCTTTTTCAACAACACTTAAAGTGACTTCAACTTGTGCAGATTTTATTGAACTTGGTGTATATCCTAATGCTTTTGACCTAGAAACTACACTCTCTCTTAAAACAGCAGAGTCTAAGAACATCTCATTTGCAACCATATTTTGATAAATTGCATTGTAGTGTGTGTTTGCTGAAAGTATGTCAAGCAGTATTTGTAATCCACTCCCATCAAAATCATAATCTTGAAACTCTTCTTGACCTCTTAAAAAATCTTTTAAATTCTCTTTTAAGATATCAAAATCTAAATCTGTTACTTTAATATTTGACATTATAACCTCAAACTTATCTCACTCTAGAAACAAACAATTCTACTTCTAATGGTTCTAAAGTATTTATCATGGAAAAAATAATTTTTATTATATATCTATTTTCATCTGGTATTGGTTGAACAAGAACATCAATCAAGTTTGCTCTTGGTTCTCTATTTGTAATCACATCTGTAATTTCTTTCTTTAGTAAATCAGCACCATCATCTGTAATTAAGTCAAACAATATTTGCCTAACTCTGGTCCCTTTACCTTTTTGAAAAGGTGGTTCAAAGAATTCTGTCAAAACTAATGTCTTGATTGATTGTTTAACAGCAATATCGTTTTTTACTTTTACTACATCATTTGTTACTGGGTTTTTTTCAAAGGACAATGATATATCACTAAATTCTCTTTTTCCACTCATAAGTAGGTTCCACCTTTTCCTGCAAGGAAATATACTAAAGTATTATATATAAATAAATATAATATATAAATATATAATAATATATATTAATAAGATCTTAATATAATATTATTTATAATAAATATTAATAATAATACTTAGTATATTTTTTTCTTTTCTATTGACATTCTATCTTTTATGTGGTATAAATAAACTACGAGGTGTTAAAATGAGTAAATTACAAAGACAAATGGCGATATGGATCGTCGGTATATTTTTATTATCCATGGCAGTTAAATATTTTGGATACATTGCAATGTGGGGATTGACCATTCTTTTGGTTTGGTCTTTAATTGATGCAAAGTTTGCTGCAAAACTAGAAACCAAATATGAAAAAGTAAAAGATGAATTAGACAAATTTGAAGACAACTTGAAATGAAATACTCCATCAAAACTTTTGTAGAAAAAAATCATGTTCAAGAAGCTATTGAGTTTCATATTGAAAATGAAGTTCCATTCACAGAGAATATCTTCAGAATGGGTTCGAAAGAATATTTTAACTTCTTTATTGAAGCAAGAAGGATGATGTTCAACGGTGAATTAACTGAACTTCAATATTTCGACAAAGAAATTCTTGAAGGTGATTTAGGTAAGTTTGCAATATATGAAGGTGAAGAAATACCTTTGGATTTCCCTTTGGTTGAAGAAGATGAAAAAGTTGAATTGAATAAACCTAAAAGAGGTGGTTCAAAAAAATATTATGTTTATGTGAAGAATGATAAGGGTAATGTAATTAAAGTTGAGTTCGGAGATACAACTGGACTGACAGCAAAAATAAATGATCCAGAAGCAAGAAAAAGTTTTGTTGCAAGACATAAATGTGAACAAAAAAAAGATAAGACTAAACCAGGGTATTGGGCATGTAGATTGCCTAGATATGCAAAAGCATTAGGTCTTAAAGGTGGAGGAAATTTCTTTTGGTAGAAAAATCTTGGTATCAAAAACCATATAGTGATACTTATATTGATGAAAAAACGTTTTTAAGAAGTTTTTTCTACTCCGATAAAGAAAAATTTATATGGCATTCAGATTTAGTTGACAGGAAAGTTGAAGTTCTACATACCCATTATTGTTTTTTTCAATTTGATAATCAGATGCCTTTCGAATTAAAACTTGGAGATGTCATTGAAATCCCTAAAGGTCAAATCCATAGAATAATTTTATCAAAGGGTGGTCTTATTTTAAAGATAAGTGAGGTTAAATTATGAAAGAAAGATTCAAAAACAGTTTTAAGTATGTTGCAGACCATTTAGAGATATTTTTCAGATGGTTCTTTATCATTTACATCACAATAGCAATGTTGATGTCACCATTCTTCTTAATGTGGACAGGTGATATATTATTAGGAGCTTGTGGATGAAATCAATAGAGACTACGAAGGAAGAGACAAGAGCAGATAAATATCTCAAGATATTAGAAATACTATCCAAAATTCCAGAGGACAGACTTGAAAGATTGGTCAGTTTTCTATCCAAACTTGATTTTGATGAAGACACTATTTCTGAAACAAGAGATACACTGACGTATGATAGGGATTTGAGAATTCTGATCATGGGTGATTTGAATATGAAAACTTCTGAGGAATTATATCTCACAAGTAATCACACATCGAAAAATCCAAGAACTGGTGAACCATTTTCTGTTAGATTTAATGACAATCTATCCCCAACAATAGAAGAAGAGAATGACAACTAACCAGAATTCTGAAAATACTACTTGGGAATGGAGTGGGGATTTTGAAGAAGAAGGTCAAGAAATATACATACTTGAAAATGAAGCCGATAATCTTGACCAGTATAATTTCGAAAATGTTGGGAAAGTTGCCTTAGAATCTTTAAACTTCAAATCTGAAATAAATCTGAAGTATAATCCACCACAACAATCTACAGGAAGTGGAAGTCAGGGTGGAACTGGTGGCACTTCAACCACTTCATCCGAAGATTCTTTCACTCCTATTTTTTCTACAGTTAAGACGGAAGTTATATTTTCTGGAATAGAAATTAAATCTTCAGAAGTTAATGTTACAAATATAGATAAGTTTGAAACTATTGATGTGGTTGGTAAATCGGTCAATATATTACTGAAAACTTACACCAAACTAGACGATGATGATCCAAGAAGTGAAGGGTTGAATTTTTTATCTGAATATGTTGATAAATTTAAACTCCCTGACAATTTCACTTTTGATAAGTATGACACAGAAGACGGTTATTATAAATCTGGTCACAGTTTGATAACTGCTGGTGGGAATTTTCATCAAATACAAGACCAAGGTAACTCTCATGAGGTTGATGTTGTAGTTAATATAACCTTTTACGATAAAGACCCTTCAACACCAGGAAATGAAGATTTTGAAGAAATGACAATCTCAAGAACTTTTAAAATAACAGTTAGAAGAAATTATTCATCTATAAGAAATCTATTCATAACTAAATATTTGGATGAGCAGATATTGAGAGGTGATGTCGAATACTTCACTTTTAATGGTGTTAAGTTTTATGATGGAATTTCTTATTTACGTCATTTAGGTGAATTTGAAAATGGAGTTCCAAAAAATTTAAAAGTTACCAAAATTATAGGTGTTAATTTAAAAAGCATTAATGGGAGTTTGTTAAATATCACAAAAGAAGTTAAAAATAATAATAATGTGGTTGTGGGTAGAGTAGTTGAGAAAGGGACTTATTTTGAATCCGATGATTTTAGTTCTGATACATATTCTTCGGGTTACTTGCAGAATCTAAATCAAGAAAATGAAAATATAACTTTATATTTAAAAAATGTTTTGGGTAATATAAATACTAATGACATTATTAAATCAGATGGATTGACGTTTCTAGTAACTAATGTTTTCCCTGCAACAGTGAATGAACCATACTTCAATTTAGCTTTTTAAAGGATATATATGCCAGCAGTTCATAGAAAAGGTGATATTTGTACAGGTCATGGTTGTTTCCCCCCAAGACCCAACGCACAAGGAAGTCCAAATGTCTTCTGCAACTCAATACCAGTTCATAGACAAGGTGATAGCTGGAATGTGCATTGTTGTGGAATCCCCTGTCATGGTGGCAGTTTGGCAGCAGGGAGTTCTTCTGTAAATTCTAATAGTAAACAACTTGGGAGAATATCAGATCCAGTTTCCTGTGGCTCGGCAGCTGCAAATGGTAGTGGTAATGTTTTTGCAGGTGGTTAATTTAGATTTATAGTTGGAGCAGATAAAGTCATAGTTCCACCACTTGAAGAGGTATGTGTCCCTCCAGCAGATTCACTGTGAGTGGTTCCAACAGATTCAGATCTACTACCAGATACAGATTCAGTTTTAGATGATTTAACAGTTTCTGATTGATTCCCTGTTATGGTTTCAGTATGATTTTTCTCAACAACCTCAGTCCTATCACCTCTTACAGTTTCTTTCTTATAATTTTTAGTTGAATCTGTACCTATGGTCTGTTCCCTGTTTCCTGCTGTTGTATAGGTATCATTCCCTAAAATCTCTATATGAGAATCTTTATCAATCTTCAAAGACCTTTCTCCATTGATATGAATGAATATATCACCCTCAACACGTTCACCTTTGTTTTTCTTTATAGTGACTTCATAATTCCCTAGATTTAGTTTATATTCGTTCTGTTGGGTAATATGAAAATTGTCTGCCATGACCTTTTCAACTTTTGAACCATCAGGATGTATCTCTTGAAAGGTTCCAGACCTATGCTGTTGATGTATTCTTTCAGCACCCTTTGTATCATCCACCTCAAAAACATGACCTGATTCAGTTTGTTCAGTTTTGTTGTAAGGGTATGAGGATTTGTAATCAGTTTCTTTCTCTCTCCAAACCTTGCCATCATCCCAATCTACTGGTTTCTCACCATCATTAGTTTTTACAGTGGTGTTCTCAGATGTTCTATCGATCTTATCAGTCTTACTATAAGCAGAGTTTACACCAACAATTTGTTCAGAAAGTGCTTTTGTTATACCATCTTTCTCATAATTATCTCCACCAATTCTCCATTCTTTGACTTTATCAATATGAGTATCTTTTGGTAGATTTGTCTTATCATTCAAATATTTCTTGTCTTGATCATTCCTTGAAACTCTTGGTGTGTCAGGTTCATCAGTAGGTTGTTTAAGATATCCCTCATTTTTTGAAGGGTAGTAATCAGACTTACCCTCTTTTATTTCAAGTTTCTTTCCATCAGTTGTGTAGGTTAAACTCTCTGGTGGAAAAGGTCTCTCACCTTTGTCAGATGCCTTATCATAAAAACCTTGATTCTCAGATGAATCCTCCGATGAGAATGTCGGTATTCCAGGAATCAATGAAACAATCATAGGTTCTTGACATTTTTTACCGTCTTTGAAAAAACCTAAAACCCAAGAACCCTCTTTTGGTGGTTTAATTTCATTTTGACTGTTTGGTGGTATTAGCAATTGAGCCCAAGGTAAGTCTTCAATTGGTAATTCTGAAATGTTTTGCTGGTGAAAACCTAAACATCTAACTTTACATCTACCAACTTTCAAAGGATCTTTCCTATCCTCAACTACACCTATAAACCAAACTGGGTCAAAACCAAACATATCACTTTATCTCACTTTTATATGAATCTTTCATCAATGTGACAACCATATTCCAACTTTTTTGATCAATACTTGATATTACATGCTGAATAGAGATTACAATATAGTTTCCACTAAAATATTTATCATCTCTATAATCTTTTTTATTACCCTCTCTTTGAAAACTTGGAAACTTCAAATCGATAACATCACAAACATTTAGATTGATATTAGAAGGGATTGTCATCTCAACAACCAAACCATTATTAAACCTTTCCTGTTTTGTGTTTTTCAACAAATCAACTTCATCTTCTCTACAATAGAAAATTTCATCTTTTGTATGGTCCTTTATGTAATTCTTCTTATCATCTGCTCTACCTTTGTTTGTACATAGAGATAAAATTAAAGTCTTCTCTGGTTTTTTATTGAAGATAAATTCGTCAGTGTTTGTGTTGTTCTTATCCAAATGAGACATATCATCAAACTTCTGGTTGTAATTCAGTTTATATTCATGTAAAGTTTTTGTTAGTGAATCATAAGCAAAGTTAGTTCCACCATAGTAACCGTTATTTGATGAACTGAAATTGTCATAAAAATTTAGTAATTTGTAATCAGAAGCAGTGTATATATCAATCTGTTCAACAACAACTGATTCGTCTTTTATGAATAAGTTATTGATTAGGTTATATTCATGTTTTATATCTTTAGATCTTTCTTGTATCAAGTTCTCCATCGATTGGAAAAAGAAACCTTGTCTAGTCTGGAAAAAATTGAAAGTTGTGTTGAAAGGGTTTTTATCTGACTTACTACCTTTTGAATATGAAAAGTGGTCAGAAAGGAAATCGATTGAATCTAATGGGCTCATATTTGGGATGTTTATCTTATTCTTATCCATAGTGTCTTCGATTAGAATTGTGGTATAAGGTTTTGGGTTTTCCTCATCAATCTTCTTTATTCTTTCAAGTTCAAAATATTCTTTACTTATTTTCTCAATTGCTTCTGATACAGTTCCATTATAAGTTTTGGAAACCCTCTTAACTTGATTCATCAAAGCACTTTCAGTGATGAAATCTAAATCATAGTATTCAACTTTCTTTGTCGGGTCTTTCGTTCTATTTGATATTCTATACACGGAACCTTTAACTTCGAAGTATTTTTTATCACCACTTTTCTTCTTTAACTTGAAGGTGATAGTCTCTTCTCCAATAATTGGTAAGTTTTCTATAATCCCATTTGTATCAACTATGGATATTGTTCCATACATAAATGGAAAGTTAATTCCCTCATTTATGGTTATTTGTTTGTAAAGATATAGTAGTTCGAAGAATCTGTCATTAACATTTGATTTCAGTTCAACTGAATCGATGTGATATTCAGATGGTAAATTATATAAAGTTTCACTCATTGAAGACTTCCTCAACTAAATTTATGATTAGGGACAGTTGACTTACATCTAAAAGTTTTAAAGTTCTTTTATTTTCATTTAAACCAAGTTCGTAATCTAAATTAGAGACTGATAATCTTTCATCTGGTAGTAGTGTGTCATACTTTTCTTTATTTATTATTAATGGCGGGTTTAAATCAGCAACTTTCAAATTAGAACCATTGGAGTCTCTGTATATGGCAACTCTTTCATAGTGGTGAACGCCCCTAACAACATTATCCCAAGTCCCATATTTATTTATCACATATTTCTTAAATTCATTATCTGGTTTTGGGATTTCAAATTGAGGATCAATAATATCATTTGCTAGTATTATAACCCAAACATATTTACTATCACCATAGTACATGTCAGCTAGATGGTCTAATCTCTCACCGTCTTTAAGAGTGTAATCGTAAAAGTTGTAAATATTTTTAGTTAGGTTTTGTTTAAACTTATATCTCAAAGTGATGTTGGTCAAGTTAAATACTTTACCTGATAATTCATAATCTGTTTTTTTATAATATTCAAAAAATTTAGACATCAGTACTTACCTCCCCCAGTGTAAGATGTTCCAATATCATCCCTCAAAATATAAGCATTTTCAACAAATGATAATGATATTTTAACAGAGGTTGGTTTGTTGTTAGACTTAAATAACATATATCCTTCTGAACTACCGTAAGAAATTTCAACTTTTTGGCAATAGCAATGTTTAGTTTGAAATGAAACACCTGCACTACCACCAGAACCATCATTGTAACTTATTTTCCACAAATTTGGATATCTCAAAAATAAACCAACATCACCTGATTTAGAAGGTGATGAAAAATATTTAAACATATGAACAACTCTATCTAAATGTTCAGACTCTTTTTCATTTTTTGGGAAAACTTCAAACTCAAATGCCAAATTTCTAAAATCAACACTACTGAAAACCTGCTCTTGATTTGGATTAATAGCAACACCCTCTTCCCTAAGAGCTGCATCTCCAATTGCACCCGCCTTGTTCATTGCTTTGCCTAGAAAAGATTTAGACAGTTTTGTGGTAATGGATTCAGTGTCAAATCCAATTTTTTCTTGTTTATCATAAACAAATCCATAAGAAGTTTGTAATGCACCTGCTGATATTGGGAATGCTACTTTTTTAAGTGGGTCTACTCCACCCTTTTTAGATTTAGAACTATTACCACCAGATGCTTTATTACCTTGTGAATCCTCAGTATCGATAGACCTTAAACCGTCAATTTCAAATATAATTCTAGGTTGACCTTCAGCAACAAATTTGAAATATTCTGCTTTTGATTCGTAAGCATTAATTTTTGTTTTGTATGCTGGGTTATTTTTGACATTAGGGTTTTTACTATCAAAAGCATTCTTCAAACTCTTAGGTGCTTTTGAAATTTTCTTTTCAACTTTATCATTTACAGTTTGAATTGCTTTCGACTTAGCTTTTGAAACAAGGTCTTCCATTTTAGAGGATACTTGTTCTTTTAGATGGTCCATGATTTGTGGAGAACCACCCATTCCAATTTCAGAAGCACTTTGTAAAATTTCTGATCCATTCTTTTTTTCAAAGTTTTTTATTTCTAATTTTGTTTTTGGGGTTGAGAATTTTGGTACTTTTATATTTTGTTTTGCAATTTTTTCTAAACTTCTATCACTTACTTCAATTTTACCATTCTGGATTGAATTTTTTATATCATTCTGAATTCCGTAGTCCATATTATTTTTGATTAAACTGTCTCTCAGATTTTTCTCAGCTTTATTTCGAAGTCTGTTGGAAGTTTCTATACCAACACTTTTTAATTTATTTTTTAAGTCTTTTAAACCCATATATTTCTCCCCAATTACTATATATTTATATGCCATTGACAGGAAAGTATAAAATAAAAAATAAAAAAAAGTATAGGGGAAACTCAAACAACATAGTTTATAGATCTTCTTGGGAGAGGAAGTTCATGGTTTTCTGTGATGAACACCGTTCCATAATAGAATGGAGTTCAGAAGAGTTCAGTGTCCCATACAGATCACCTGTTGATGGAAAAGTTCATAGATACTATCCAGATTTTATAGTTAAGAAGTTAAATCGTGAGGGTAAAATAGAGACTTTGATGATAGAGATAAAACCAAAATCGCAAGTGAAAAAACCAAAAGGTGGGAAATTTGGAATTAAACATAGAAAAAATTTAAGAGAAAATGTGACTTGGCAGATAAATAATGCTAAATGGACATCTGCTCAAAGATTTTGTGAAAAGTATGGGTGGAAGTTTAAGATAATTACTGAAAAGGAATTGAATATATGAGTCTATCTAATTTTTTTAAAAAGGATGATTCCAGAAAAAAATCAATTATCGATAAGTCAATGGAATGGATGAGGGATAGGAGTCAGGCAATATCCCAAAATCTGGTAAAAGAATCATCAGTTAGAACGGACAAAAGTGCTAGGTGGGGTCATATATATCAGTTTGCTTATGATGCTAAAACCAAATCTAAGTTGAAATATTACGATTATTTTCCAATGTCGATTGTCATAGAAAAATATAAAAATGGGTTTCTTGGTCTAAATCTCCATTACTTACCTGTGACAATGAGATTCGCATTTATGGATCAACTTTGGAATTATATATCATCACCAACTGGTCAATTAGATGAAGATACTAGAATCATATTGAGATACAATATGCTAAAATCTATATCTGGGAAGAAGTTTTATAGACCTTGCCTAAAAAGGTATTTATATTCCCAACTGAAAACTCCATTATATCACATACCCTCTGATAAATGGGTGTATGCAATGGTTTTACCAAGTTCCAAGTTTTTTAATAGTCAAGGTGGTGTAGTTTTACCAAGAAATATTTACCAAGACTCTAGAAATACTATTATAAATAATAAGTGATATGAAAGATTTAGAAAAGTTTAGAACCAGTTTAAATGGTGGGTTAGCAAGAGCTCATTTAATGGATGTTGTGATTCAACCACCTCTACTATCAAGTAAAGAAGATGTTTTCGATGCAGAATTCCTAACTTTTAGATGTGAGAATTCGGAAGTTCCTGGTAAAAATATCACAACTAATGAAAGAAAAGATTATGTTGTATCATCGAAACACCCGAATGGTTTAACTTTTACAGATCTTACTTTGACCTTTATTTGTTCCTCATCCATGAAAGAAAGAATATTTTTTGATAAATGGATGGAGAAAATTATAGGTACTGGTGAATTGAAAAGTGAATATTATGACAAATTCATTTCACCAAAAATAGATGTTAATTTATATACAGCTGAATCGGTTGGTGAGGGTGCTATGAAGTCAGCAACTTTCACTTATCACAAAATATTCCCAATTGCTATTTCTGCACAAGATGTTAATTGGTCAAATGAAGATATTTTAAGGCTAACTGTCGGGTTTTCATATGAATATTGGTCTGTACAATATTTTGGGAAAACTAAATAATAGGAGAATTATATTATGAGTACAAAACTACCAGTTCTAAATGCGCCAAGATTTAGTGACACATTACCTTCCAGTGGGGAAACTTTCACATATAGACCTTTTCTAGTTAAAGAAGAGAAATATATCCAATTGACTAAAAATTCAGAAGATATCAATGTTATTCAAGATTCTTTGAAGTCTTTGATTTCTTCGTGTACCAGTATTAATGATGTTAATAAATTACCCCTCTTTGATATTGAGTATGTATTTTTAAGGTTGAGAGAAAAATCTGTTGGTGATGTTATAGAGTTGAAGATGAAACATGTTGAAGTTACAGATTGTGACCACGTTGAAACCGTTTTTATGGATTTGAAAAAAATTAGAGTTCAGAGAAGTGAGAATCATTCAAACACAATTCTTTTAGATCCTGAGAGAAATATTAGTATAAAAATGAGATATCCAAAATACGAAGATGTTTCTAAAATATCCAATGAGGATGAGTTCTCCTCCATCTTAAATGTCTTGACAGAATGTGCAGAAATGGTGACTCAGGGTGATGATGCTTTCATGATGAAAGACTTCTCAACACAAGAGAAAAAAGATTTTTTCTTAAATTTCAGTTTAAAGCATATGGAAAGTGTCAAAGAGTTCTTTGATACTATGCCAAAAATATGTTATGATTTAGAATGGACTTGCTCTAAGTGTGGTAAAACCGAATCCCACACCATAGAAGGAGTTCAGTCTTTTTTATCATAGGGCTATCACACGATGATATAGAAAACTATTATAGAACCAATAGTGTTTTAGTCTACAACAACAGGTTCACTTTAACTGAAATTGAAAATATGTTTCCATTTGAAAGAGAAATATACGTATCTCTTCTAATATCTCATATAGAAGAAGAGAATGCCAAAATGAAGAATTATAAATAAGTTTACTATGGATACTACTGAAAACAACTCTTTACCTAAAATGGAGGGTTCTGAATCTGAAAAAACCCTTAAAAATATACTAGATACTAATGTTGAAGGTTTTTCTGAATATGTTTATGAACCTTTACTGAATATTGATAGTTCTATTAATACTCAACTTCACGAATTAGTTTATGAACCTCTATTTGAGATTTATGAATGTTTGGTGAAAGGTTTCCAAGGAATATCAGAAAATAACTTCAAAAGTAGAATTGAAGAGGAAATTAGATTAAGAGAAAAAAAATTAGCAGAAGAAAAACTTAAAAAAGCAGAAGAATCTACCAAGAAAGAAAAAGATCCAAAGAAAACAGATAGAAGTGATATTAGTAAATTCCTAAAAACAGGGAATATATTTCAAGATACCCTAACAGGAATCACAAGAGGTATTAAAGATGATATTATGGATTTCACTGATATGGAAGTTGTTAGTGGAATTAAGTTGAATCAGATTATCACACCACTTGAAAAACTAAAAGATTCCCTTGATGGTAGGTCAAAAGACCAGATTCTTAATGATAAGATTGTTGATAAATTGAATGAGATAAAAGGGTTCCAAGAAGCATTAGATCCAGATCCAGATAAGGGAAAATCATTCACCGATGAGGAAAGAAAAATAGCAGAAAGTAATTTAGAGGTTGCAAAAAAACAATTAGAATTACTTGAAGGTCAAAAGAAATCTCAAACCAAATTACAAGAAGAATCATTATTTAAAACTGATTCCGAAAAAGTTAAAGATGCTGTTGTATCAGAAGACGGTGAAACGAAAGGTTCTGAATTAAAAGACGATGCAGAATCTTTTAAATTACCCACATTTCAAGGAATAAAAGATAAATTTCAATCTATAAGAATGGGAATTTCAGCAATCTCCGCAACTCTTACCAGTTTATCAAGCGGGTTTATATCCCTTTTAGGACCAATCGCTCCAATAATAGGAATAGTAGCAGCAATAGCATATGTAGGGTATGCAATATATCAATCAGTCCTATCCATGTTTGATGTTTTTGCAGAGACTGGTTCAGTGATGGAATCTTTGAAATTTGGAATTTCCACATTCCTTGCAACACTGATTGCCCTTCCATTTGATTTAATAAAAGGTGCTATTAGTTATATTGCTGATTTTTTAGGGTTTGAAAAATTTTCCAAAATTTTAGATTCTTTCAGCTTTGTTGAAATTCTTACAAATGCATATAAAAATCTTCTTGATTGGATTCAATTCAGTATTGAAAGTTTGTTTGATTTTATTATGCTCCCATTTAATTTACTTTTTGATGGTATAATGAAGATGTTTGAAGGTGACTTTGAAGGTGGATTGAAGGATATTTTTAAGGGTATATTGAGTGGGATGTTTGCACCATTCAGACTTCTTGTTGATTTGGTAGATTCTATATTTGAAACAGATATAACAACAAAAGTCTCAGAAATTTTTGATGGTATGTGGGATTCTGCCATAGCGACGCTTAAAGATGTTGCAGGGACAATTATGGGCATTTTTGATTTTGACTGGATGTCCATGCTTAAAAAGACCCCAATAATAGGTCCATTATTAAATAAGATGGGTATTGGTGGGAAAGAAGAAGATGGACCAAAACTAGATCCTAAAAAATCAAAAGATTTGGTATCTAAAGCAAAAAAATCTGGTTTATTTATTGATGATTGGGGTAAGAATTCAGTTGATGCTTCTAAACTTAAAGGTGCTTCAACTCAAACTCTTCAAGCATTATTACAAACTGGTAATTTAGACTCTGAAAACACTAAACTTGTAGAATCTGAACTTTCTAAAAAAATATCTTTGATGAATTCTCAAAACCCAAAAAAGAATTTAGGTATGAATCTGAATGAAAAAGAAGGTGTTTTGAGGGAGTCTAACATGGAAATGAATTCACCAAAACAATCTAAAGGTGATGTCGCAGTAATAAGTGATTCATCCACTAAATCAAATTCTCAAATTAATATAACAAAAGAAGTAAAAACCCCATCTCTTGGTAGAGGTAGATTTACAAGAGGTATGTATTAAAGGAAATTAAAAATGGCAAAGCAAATATTGAAAAACACAGCAAATGAATTAGCAGTTAAGATTGTATCAGAAGTTGCTGAAACTATAACATTAGCAGATGGAGATTATAGTGGTGTAGTGCCTTCTGGGTATTCTATACTTTCTATTAGATGGACAATTTCAGACGGTTACATAGGAATCGAAAGAGATTCAGATTCTCTTTATGAATTATCTGGGAATGGTCATTGGAATTTGACAGGTTTGGCTGATTACAAAAATTCAACAGATACAATAGATATTACATATTATGGTGGAGAAACAACTGGTGAAGTTTATACCTTAATTATACACTTATCCAAAATTTCTTAGAAACACCTCATGGGTAAAATTTATAGATTTAAGGATGGTAAAAAATTAACCAATGGAAAACCATTAAAGTTTTTCGACTACTCCTTAAAGGTCATATATAAATGCCCAGAAGGGCATTATTTTGCAGAGGAATACTACTCAGAACAAATAATGCAACACGGTGTTGATAATTGCCTAAAAGACTCCATCAACATTAACGAAAAGAAGTTTTGTCCAGAGTGTGATGAAGTTGTTGAGATTGGGAGAAGACCAAGAGAAGAACCTAAATAATAGTATGATAGAAAAACAATACTTTTACCATCTACATTTGGTTAGAACAAAAGGTTTAAAATCTATACTTTATAGAGTTTTACACAATTCTTATTTTGATTCTGTTGCCTTCATATCAGATCATGGGTCTGTTATAGGAATAGATAGACGAGGTGTTTTTTTAGATTATTTGGATGATTATAAAAGAAAACACGATGTCATAGCATTTAAAAGAGTTGATTCTTTTTTTGTAGAAGAGGGTATTGCTTTTGAGAGATTTCTGAAAATAAAGAGTGTTAGAAGAACTAAATTTTTTGATTATAGAAATATAGTTCAAAAATGTATTAATAAAATTGGCGAGAAATTAAGAATAAATTGGGTTCAAAAATTTGAAATTAGAAACAAAAAACGTATCTGTTCAGTAGAATTTATTATAAATATGTTTGACGTATCGAAAGATATAAGTTATAATGATAAAAGTATTGATTGGTTTTTAGATAACGATATATACGATTTCTTGAACCTACCTAAAACATTTGGGGTGTAAAATGCCAGCATATGATTACAAATGTAAAAATTGTGAAAATATATTTGAACAATTTAGAACTATCGAAAAAAGAAATGAACCAAGTGAATGTCCAAAATGTGGATCAGCAGAAGTTGAGATGTCTTTCGGGAGTAGTTCAGTTAAAATTGGAGACCCTGTACATTTAGGTGTTAAAAAAATTGATGATGGATTTAAACAACTTCTTAAAAACATAAAGAAAAACCATCCCAATGGTGGTATGAAACTAAGATAGACAAATGCCCAAAAAAGCAAAAACAATAATAAAAACAAAAACAACTCCTAGAGAGAAACCTAAAATGGATTTACGATTGTCTGATATTCAACCCAAAACTGAGAAACAACAAATAACCTTTGAACAATACCACAAAGGGAAAAACTTCTGTCTTCATGGAATGGCTGGAACAGGTAAAACCTTCATGGCAATGTATCTATCGCTGAATGAGGTTCTTTCTAAAAACTCAAAAGCAAGAAGGATTATCATTATCCGTTCAGTAGTTCCAACAAGAGATATCGGATTTCTTCCAGGAAATATAGAAGAGAAAACAAATGTATATGAAATGCCATATAGCAATATCTGTACAGAACTTTTCATAAACAAGAATGCTTATGAGGATTTGAAAGATGCAGGTAAAGTTGAATTTGCTACTACTTCTTTTGTTAGAGGATTGACTTTCGAGAATGCAATTGTTATTATTGATGAGTGTCAGAATATGACCTTCCACGAATTAGATTCTATTATCACAAGGTCTGGGAATAATTGTAGGCTACTTTTCTGTGGTGATTTTAATCAGTCCGATTTAGGAAGGAAGTCTGGAATAACCGAATTCATGGATATCCTCTACAAGATGAAATCATTTTGTATGATTGAATTTGACCAAGATGATATTGTAAGGTCTGGGTTGGTGAGAGAATATATCCTTGCTAAAAACGACTTACCAGACGAATACTCCGAGTTCTGGAGAGATAATACAGATCATTATCAAGAACAGTTCGAAGAGCAGGAGCGAGAGTCAGAAGGTTTTCTAGATAAAATAAATTTATTTTAAGATGGAAAGAGTTTATAAATTTAAAAAATCATTAGAGTTTTTAGCTAAAGTTTTAGTAGATGCTGGAACCTTTATTGTTGACTTAATAAAATGGTCGATTTTAGTAGTTCTTATAGTTGGTTGGACATTTTGTGTGTTTGTAGTTATATCCACAATGAGATTTTTAGAAAAAAAGTTGACAATCGTTAAAAAATAGTATATACTTAATATATGAAGATATTTAACCACCAGAATGTAGATTTAGGATATTCCGATCTTGAATCTATAACAAACACAGACGGAAAAAGACAATATTTAACCCCAGAAGGTAATTCATACCCTTCAATCACCACAATCCTTTCATCAAAGGTAAACCCAGCAATTGAAGCATGGAAGAAAAGAGTTGGTGAAAAAGAAGCAGAGAGAATATCTAGAGTTGCTAGGACAATTGGTAATAATCTACATGACAATTCAGAAAAGTATTTGAAGAATGAAATGACTCATGATCATATTTCCAATCTATCTAATATGGATAAGTGGATGTTCAAGAGTTTCAAAAACCTTTTAGATAGAATTGATAATGTGATTGCTTTGGAAACTGCTCTTTATTCAGATAACTTGAAGATTGCTGGAAGAGTGGATTGTATTGCTGAGTTTGATGGTGTCCCTGCAATAATAGATTTTAAGAATGCAAAGAAACCAAAAAAAGAAGAATGGATTGAAGATTACTTTCTACAAGCTACATTCTACTCTTACGCATTCTATGAGAGAACTGGTAAGATAATAGACAATATAAGAATCCTTGTGTGCGTCAGAGATGGTCAAATACAGGTGTTTGAAAAAAATGTAAAGGATTATGTCAAAAAACTTGACAATCGCATTAAAGAGTATTATAATCAATCCTAGAGGTGGAATATGAAACAATATCCATATAAGACTTGTTTGAGATATCCAGGAGGTAAATCAAAGGCACTGAAAACTCTTGCTCCTTGGTTTCCATCTGGTATGAGTGAATATAGAGAACCTTTTATTGGTGGTGGTTCAGTTGCACTAATGGTTTCTCAAAATTTCCCTCACATGCCTGTCTGGGTAAATGATAAGTATGTGTATTTGTATAACTTCTGGACACAATTAAGAGATAATGGGAATGAACTTTCATATAAACTTTTAGATATTAAAAAGAGTGTTGAAGGTGATGATATTGCACACAGGAAACTTTTTGATGAACACAAATTGAAAATATCTCAATCGGAAGGTGTCGATCAAGCAGTTTCTTTTTTCATTCTGAATAAATGTTCATATTCTGGACTTACAGAAAACTCTACATTCTCAGTTCAGGCTTCGAAGAGTAATTTCTCTCAGGTTGGAATTAAAAAACTTCCGACATATTCTAGTATAATACAGAACTGGAAAATAACAAATCTTGATTATTCCGAATTGTTAAAAGCACAAGGGGAGGATGTTTTTGTGTTTCTCGATCCACCTTATGATATTAAATCATTTCTTTATGGGACAGATAAAAAGATGCATTCGGATTTCTGCCATGTAAGATTTGCCAAAGATGTTGAGGAATGTAAACACAAATTTATGATAACTTATAATGTTAATGATTGGTTAGTTGAAAGGTATAAGAACTTCCATCAAAGAGAATTTCTTTTACAATATTCAATGGTTCATAGGAAAAATAATAAGAAGTCGGAACTTCTTATATCAAATTACGAGGTTGCCCCAGAAGCAAACTCTTTACAATCTTTTTTAGAAAAATGAGGTAAAATGCGACAAAACAAAACATTACAGGAAAACATGGAAGACTTCTTCCAAGAAATTGAAAACCGAGTATACCAACATGACATCGGGTGGTTAGAAGCTATCCTAGAGTATTGTGAGGATACAGGACTAGAACCTGACAGGGTATCTAAATTAGTATCCCCAAACCTAAAAAGTAAATTGGAAATGGAAGCAAAGAGTTTAAACTTTATTAAGAAGAGTTCTAAACTTCCTGTATGATTGAACAAAACAAGTATCGAAACCTTGAAAAATATTTCAAACTCTACCATTCGTTGAGATTACACTTTACTACGAACTATTGTTTTTTTAAGTATAGAGGTAAGACGAGAAAGTTTGGAGATATTGACCAGAAAAGAGGAAAGAACTTTATATTCAGACTTGAGAAAAAATATGGTGATGAGTTCGCAAACTTCCTTGTATGTATGTTCACACACTATGAGAAAAACAATTTCAGATTAGATCAATTTATTGGAGTTGAGAATGACAAGATATACAGTCAATGGAGATCAAGGTTAGGTTCTTTACCATATCATTTCGAACAAGATTTGAATTTTCTAAAAGATTTGGATGTTCCCTTCAATGATATGTTCAAGTGTTCTGTTGTCAGGAATGGTGTTAAGTCTAAATCACACCCATTGATTCTGAAACACTACATCAAAGATGACATCTGTTTAGAGACTTTGATTATAATTGATATTGTCTTAGGTTATTTCCAACACTGGGATAGGAGTATGAAAAATGACTTTATGTGGAAAGAATTACACTTCAAGATAAAGAAATATAAACCATTCTTGTCTATATCAAAAGAGAAGTATAAAAAAATATTAAAAAAAGTTTTTATTTAGTATTGACGAATTATAAATTATGTGTTATTATAGATGTAACACGATTTCTAAGGAGAAATAAAATTATGAGTTTTGCAAGTTTAAAGAAAAAAAGAAAAAGTAACTTTGACAAATTGAAATCACAACTTGAAACGATTTCATCAAAAGGTGGAAATACCGAAGAAGAGTATTGGAAACCTGTATTTGACGATGACGCTGGAATTGGTTCTGCTGTTATCCGTTTCTTACCATCCAAAGATAGTGATGAACTCCCTTGGGTGAAGGTTTTCTCTCACTATTTTCAAGGGCCAGGTGGATGGTATATTGAAAAGTCCTTAACTACTATTGGACAAAAAGATCCAGTATATGAATTCAATGGGACTCTATACAACTCTGGTGATGAAGCATTAAAAGCGCAGGGCAGAAAACAGAAAAGGAATGTTTCGTATTATGCAAACATCTATGTTGTAAAAGACCCAGCTAATCCTCAGAATGAGGGTAAAGTTTTCTTGTATAAGTTTGGTACAACAATCTTTAACAAGATTACAGAAGCAATCTCACCTAAGTTTGAAGATGAGGAAGCAATTGACCCATTTGATTTGTGGTCTGGTGCTAATTTCAAGATTCGAATGAAAATGAAAGGTGACTATCTAAACTATGATGATTCTGCTTTTGATAGAACAACTGCTTTACATGATGATGAGGACTTCTTAGAAAAGGTTTACAATGAGATAAAACCACTATCAAGTTTTACATCACCAGATTCATTCAAATCATATGACCAACTTAAAGCTAGACTTGATAAAGTTTTAGGTAGAGGTCAAACAGTAACAAGAAATAATGACGCAACTCAGGTAGTTGAAGTTGAAGATGTTCAAATCTCTTCAGTTTCAGAAACGGTTGAAGAAGTAGTGTCTGATCCAGATGATGCTTTAGCTCTGTTCGAACAACTATCACAATAAAAACTCATAATGGGAGTGGAGTTATCTCCACTCCTAAATACTATTATGAAACCTATAATATTGATAGATGGATATGTTGATCAGGATGAAACATTAACATTACCTTTTGAAATTCTAAATCCATATGTTATAGAGGTTTTTTTAGATGACGATATTCAAACACCAGTAGAAAACGTATATGTTCAAGGTAATAGATTGTATTTTAGAAAGTTTTATGAAGAATATAATTATCCAACCAAAGTTTGGGTGAAATATATAACTAAGGATTTCTAATGGGGGATTCTAAGAAAAATCTTTCAGAAGAAGTCGAACAACTGGAAAAAGAACTCGTAGAACATATAGTTAGAAATATTGAAAATATGAGTATTGACATCAATATTACGGAAACTAAAGTAACCAGTCAAGGTAAGTTTAAGAAGTATATTGAAGATAATCCTAGACTTCAGATAAGGTATGAAATACATTACTTAGATGAAAGTTTAAGTATAGATCCTATAGATAAAAAAATATTTTACAGAAATGATAAAATAGGTTATAATATAATAGAAATATCGAATATACATTATATTAAATTAAGAATGTCAATCATAAGTAGAAAAAAATATTTTGAGATGGTTGATAAAAAGAAAATGTTAAAAAAAATATTGAAGTAGGAGTTATTGTGCCAGTTAAAGTTAGTTATGCATATTGTGATTGGTCTGATAGGGAAGAAGTTAGAAAAAAAATAAAAAATTGTGATAAACAATCTATGAAGATTAGTAAAGAAGATAAGGTTAAACAAGATGAAAGAAATGTCAATTAAGGAACATATTTCAGAAATATTTGCCCAAGATATTGATATGTGTCTTTCTTTAGAAAAAGACCTTTTAAAGAAAGCTAAAAATATGGAAAAATTTGGTTTATCTTCATCTCAGGATTATAAAAGATTGATCAAAGCTAAAACTGAACAAAGTTATTTTATTGCTTATCTGTATAGACTATTTGACCTTCTGATTGTTAAAAATCCATCTTTGATTCAAAATGTGAAACCTTCCAACTTTAGAATTAAAAGTATGATAAATGTTTGGAAAAAATCAGATGTTGATAATATCAGAAAAATGAGAAAAGATATAGGTGATGATGGTGTCAAACTAATGAAAGATAGTGTAGACAATAGTATTAATAAGCTCAATGTTTATATAGAGGCATTAGGCAAACGTATAAAGGAATTATAGTATGGAGTGGGATTTTTTAAGTGTTTTTCTGGTTATTTATGCAGCAAATTTTGCAGCAGAGTTGACTTTTTTTACTATTAGTTTTATAATGCAATATTATAGAATGAGAAAATCTAAAAAGAATATGGATCTTTTAAGGCAAAATTTAGAAGCACAGTTAAAAGGTATTAGTGATAAAAATGATGGAGGAAAGTGATGATTAGTAATTGTGAATCCTGTGGTGTTGAATTTAATTCTGGAGACTTTGTAACTGGAAGAGAATATTACTCATGTCCAAGATGTCGAAAATGGAATAGGAAAACTAATGGATACACCCCTTTTGAATTTTTAAGAAGTTTGAAAGCAAAAATGAGAGACTCTAAATTGGTTAATCAAATTTGGGATAAAATTCACCACACAGTTCTCGATATTTCCAATGGGGATGTTTTTGAATTATCTTGTTATAAAGAAAAAGATTTTGATAAAATGATCTCAATTCAAAATAAAAATAGAGATTATTATAAAGAATTTAGTAGTCATACGGATAAAGTTACTGTAAATGACCAAACGTATTTTTGGACTGTTTACTATAGATAGGGATTAGATATGCCTAAAAAACAAGAAGACATATACGTTTATGTTCATTATGTGGATATAGGTGCTTCAAGTTCACCTAGAGCGAATATGTTAATGATTGAGAGGCAGGACATTATAGACATGTTTGAAACTTCAACACACACCGAAACTATTGCATATGAACTTTCAGAAATGGATCCTAAAGATTTCTTTCCTATGGATGGTGCGATTGATGATGAAGAGTCTACTTACATTTTATTTAGGATTTAATTTATGATTTTAAATTTAGGAAAAACCGATGTTGGTCAATTAATAGTTGAGTGTTCAACCCCGATAGTTGGTTGTGAAGCATGTTTTGTATTAATTCATAAAGCAGATGGTGTTGCTGGTGAGTCTGTAATTTTAGGTCAATATAAAAATTTGGAAGAAGTTAGAGAAGCAGCAAATAAATTTCTGGAAGAGGAGATCCCTTTCTAATGGAAACTTTTATAGAATATTACATTTTGAATATCGTAATTTGGGGATTGTTCCTTAGGTGGCAACTCTTTATAAAGCAAGATATCAAAAATGATATGGTGAAAAGATTGGAGATGTCACCAGAAGATGTTGATAAAGCACTGTTCAAAAATTGGATAGTCTTGACTTTATTCTGGTGGTTCACTATTATTATGGTTGTGGTTTATACAATTAAAATGAAATGGGATAATCGGTAATGTTAAAAACTTGTTCAGAGTTGATGCAAAAAGCATATCAACTTAACTGGATAACTTCAAGAGATGGAAACATATCTGTCAGAAATAGGGACAGGGAGCACTTTTGGATAACACCAAGTGGAATTCGAAAACCTATGCTTGATCCTGATATGTGGAAAAAAGTATCTCTTTATAAAGATAATGGCGAGTTTGTGTGTTTAGAACATACAAATTTGTCTTCTAATTTAGAACCTTCTGGTGAAACCCCATTACATTATGGTATCCAGAAAAATATTTCTGGTGATTGTAGTAGAGTTGTTGTACATTTACACCCAACATATACCGTAGCTGCGATGCATAAGGGTATAGAATTGGATAAACTTGTTTTACAGTTCCCAGAATTAGGCAGGTATACAAAAGTTGGTAAGTCTGTTCCAGACGTTCCACCGATATCTCAAGAATTGGCAGATAGATGTCATGAGAATCTTGGGTTGAAAGATGACGGAACTATGGAATATGATATTATAGGTATTAAAGGTCACGGTGTTGTCTCTATCGCAGAAGCACCATGGCAAGCATTTGAGCATATAGAAAGACTAGAACATATTTGTAAGATTGTATTAGTCAGTGGTATATGATATAATAGTATTATGAGTTTAAAAAAAGTTAACTTCTCAGTTGAAGAAGTGTCAAAAGAGTTCGTCTATACGTTTGTTCAAAAGTATCATTATTCGCCAGTATTTCCAGTGTTGACAAAACACTGGTTAGGTGTTTTCCTTGATGATGTTATGGTAGGAGCTGTTACTCTAGGATGGGGTACTCAACCAAAGGGTACTATTCGAAAAATGTTTCCTAATCATGAATTCGAATCAGGTGATTACTATGAGATTGGTAAAATGTGCATGTCCGATGATTTACCCAAAAATTCTGAATCACAAATGATCAAAAGTGTTGTTAATTGGTTGAAAACAAGAGATAGGAATCTAAATAAAGATCAAAATAGAAAACTTTTTCTTTATACGATGGCTGACGGCATAATGGGTAAAGTTGGATATGTTTATCAAGCATCCAACTTCTATTATGGTGGTAAGTATTGGACTGATGTTTATATGTCAGAAACAGGTGAAAAGATACATCCAAGAACAGCTAGTAAACTCTGTAAAGAGAATGCTGAATTTTCTGGTAAACCTAAAATATTTTGGTTAACCCCTGATTTTCTAAAATCGAAGAAAATGAAAAGGGTTAGAGGGAGAATGTTTAGATATATTTTTCCATTAACAAGAAAAGCAGAGAAAATTCTTCTTGAATATGGGTGGAATAAAGATTATCCGAAAAATAATGATCTAGAATGGCAAAATCAGTCTTGGGAAAAGAATTCCAGTGGAAGATGTGTTTGGAATTTTGTAGATGAGAAACCAGCATTTTGTTATGGTGAGATAAAGCATAATAAGAAGAATGTTGAAAAGTATAAGAGGAAGGTTTTTTCTGAAACAGATTGGTCTAAAAGTAATGTTATGAAAACGGATTTGCAAAGGTTTTTTAAATGAAAAAGTATTTTTTAAAGTTATTAGGTTTTTACATTGAAGTTGTTGGTTTTCTAGCAGCAGTAATATTTTTCTTACTAGCATTCCCAGTTATGATTTTTGTAAAACTTACTGGACAAACTATAGAGTTGGAATGGTGAATATGGACAATGATTTGCAAAATTGTAAATGCGGTAGCAGTAACCTTGAAGTTGAATGGGAAGAACTTGAAGAACAAGTCGGATTCACAGGTTCAATCTCATATTTAGAGTATTATGTTGAATGCTATGATTGTGGTGCGACTGGAAAATCAGCACCCTCATATGATTTAGCAGTTAGGAATTGGAATAAGGATTGTACGAATATAGAGTTACAAACATAAGAGTAGTTGACGGTGATACTGTTGATGTTGATATTGATTTAGGGTTTGGTGTCTGGATGAAAAAACAGAGAATAAGACTTTATGGTATTGACACGCCAGAATCAAGAACCAAGGATAAGATTGAAAAAGTTTTCGGACTTGCTGCTAAAAAAAGACTTGAAGAAATATTGTCAATGAGTGATGATATTGTTCTGAGAAGTGTAAAAGATATTAGAGGTAAATTTGGAAGAATCCTTGGAGATTTTGTTGTATATGATTTGGCAGGGACTTGTGGTGATCTTCTATGTGCTGAAGGGCATGCTGTTAGGTATCTAGGGCAAAGTAAAAAAGAAATTCAAGACGAACATGAAAAGAACCGTCAGAGGTTGATATCAGAAGGTAAAGTTGTATTATAAATAATTCTATGGAATATGGAATTGTGACAGTATCCGAAAAAAGTTTATTTGCTAGATTGATTCAGTTGTTCACTAGATCTAAATGGAATCATGTTGCTTTTTATTTCAATCACAATTCATATAAAAACATCATTATAGAAATGAACGGTAATGGTATTCAACTATTCGAACTTGAAAAATATATAAAAAGTAAGGATGTAAGAATACATAGAAATACACCAAAAATAGATTTAAGGAAAACTTTATCATTTGTTTTCAAAAATATGCATAGAAAATATGATTTAATCAGAACTGTTTTCTTTTTTTATAAAAGAAAGGACATTAATGATTACAGTAAATGGAACTGTGTTGAGTTTATTGAGGAAATGTTTAAAGACCAAGGTATAGAACTATTTGATGGTGAAAAATTAACACCAGGACAAATTAATAAAAGACTGTCCTCCGATGAGGATTTAATATTTTTAAGAAAATGAAACCATCAACTTTTTTTGCAAAATTATCGAAAAAAATAGCTTTACTTGGACCAGAAAAGAAAAAGGAACTCTTTTCTAAATCTAATCTAGGGGTACTCAAAAAAATTTCTGACTATTGTAGAGATGGTAAGAAAGTTATAGTTATAACTGATAGGGATGAACGAGCTGAATTCTTTAAAGTTATGAGAGAATTTGGTTTGAGTATATACTATACAAGAAGAGGTTGGGCAATATTTTTAACAAATTTTGATAATAGAAGATTTACTAGAATTAAAGATGATAGATATAGGTTTCTTAAAAAAGCATATCCAAATTGTAACGAACTTAAAAGATTAAAAAAAGTTAGAAATAAATTCTTTCAAGATGTGTTGAGGTGAAGAAGTAATATAAACCAATAATAAATAAGTTCCATAATGTAAAATCTGATCAAATGTTTGAAATAACCAATAAACCATAGAAGAATTTGAAATTTTAAATAATTTCATAACTCTGGTTTTAATATAATCAATATGCCAGTGTAAAATATAATCAATACCTGATAATAAAAAACAATATTCAAGAGGGACAAGAAACAAATATGAAACTATAAGAGTTAAAATAGCATGGTCAAAATAGTGTAAATGACACTCACCTAAATATCTAGTTTTATCAAGTGGAACTTTTTTGAATTGTAGATATAGGTCGCAAAAAGCATGTTTGACTAATAATGCGAATAGAAATAATGTATCCATTTTACTATTTATAACAGGAGTTAATTGTGAATAATATTAATATTGATGAGAAGGAAGAATTGTTAGTCATCTTTATGGAAGAATGTGCAGAAGCATCTGTTGAAGCTTCAAAAATTATTAGGTTCGGGCAAAATGATGAAGAGGTTGGAAGTTTAGTAAAAGAAGTTGGCGACCTTATGTGTATGATAAATTTATTAGAGGAATATGGAATAATAAATAGAAATCAAATAAATCAATATGCTCTAGCTAAAAAAGAAAAATTGAAAAAGTGGAGTAATTTAAATTTGTCATAAACGGTGGTGAAAAGATGTCTTACAAATATGATTTTGATCAAGAGGAAGTTTCCGATTTACACAAAGAAGTTCATAACATAAGACCTACTTATGAATGGTGGGAAATGTGGCATGATGCAAACAAACATGAAAAACAAAGAATGTGGAATGAACTGATAAGGAAATCAATAAGGAGATATAAATGTTAAAACCACCAGAATCTAAAATTTTAGGTAGAGTACTGGAACACAAACCAACGAGTAGAACTACAATATTTACAACCAGATTTTCTAATGTACCTGATATGAAATTTGCAACTTGGATTCATGAAAAAGATGAAGAGTTGACAATTTGGATAGCTAAACCGAAAAAGTGGTTTGGTACAGAAACAAAATCACCCCCATTTGTTTTTGTATTTTCAAATTACATTAAAGGTTATATGAATACTCTTAGTGTATCTGTTCAACCTTATAGTAATGAGTTTTTCGAAAAAGAAAACAGTTTGGGGTTCCATAGTCTATAAATATAAATGAGAACGGAAGATTGTCCGAGTGGTTTATGGTGCTTGCTTGGAAAGCAAGTGTGGAGTAATATCCACCGTAGGTTCGAATCCTGCATCTTCCGTTCTTTTTTAAAAAAACCTCTTGACATACCCCTAATAATATATTAAGATCATAATATAGAGAGGAGTTTTTATGTCACCAAAAAAGAATCTAGACTATAAAGATATTGTTGGGAAGTTAATGTCCCAAGAGAATATATCAATTGTTCATAAACCTGATTATAAAACAGCTAGTTTTGATTTAGAATCTAGAACTTTATTTTTGCCAGAGTTTGCGAACGTATCAGAGGACGTTTATGACCTTTTGATAGGTCATGAAGTTTCTCATGCACTAAACACACCAAAACAAGGTTGGCACAAGTCCACAGAAAAAAGAGGTGAGAACTTCAAAACCTTTCTAAATGTTGTTGAGGATGCTCGAATTGAAAAGATGATTCAACGAAAGTTTCCAGGTTTAAAATCTTCCTTCAAAAAAGGATACAAAGAACTTTATGACATGGATCTCTTTGGTATTCGTGAGAAGTCGAGAAAAGAACTTGATGATATGTTATTGATTGATAGGTTGAATCTATATTTCAAACTAGGACAGTTTCAATCAGGAGTTTCATTCAAGGAAGAAGAATATCAATATGTTGAAGAGATGGAAAATCTGAAGACATGGAAAGATGTTGTAAAACTTGCTGAAAAACTCTTCGAATATTGTAAAGAAGAGATGAAAGAAAAAGAGCAGGAACAACAAGAAGGTGAACCGAAATCTCAAACAGGTGATAATGATTTACAAGGGGATTTCGAGCAGTCTTCTTCAGAACAAGACCAGAATGAAAAATCGGAACAAGAGAAGTCTGAGGAATCTGATTCAGAAAGTTCAGATAAGTCACCTAATCAAAATGAAGATATTGATGGTAATTCTGGTGACAATCAAAATATAGATGAAGAATCATCATCTGAAAATAGTGCGGATGGGGGTGGTTTTAATAATTCAGAACCAATGTCACTGACTGATAAAAACTTTAGGGAAAACGAGGAAAAGTTAAATTATAGTGAGGAAAGAGACAAGAACCCTTGGAATAAAAATGCAAGTTCATCGTTAGACTTACCCATAATAGAAGAAGAATTTTTCTATGATGATTGGAGAAAAATTGAGAGTGATGTGAAAAAATGGAGAAAGAAAGTTGAACTTAACGGTTGGGGTGTTTAATTTTTTTATAAACTGTTGACATTGTTTAAATAGTGCGTTATGATCATAGTGAGAGGTGAAAATTATGTACAACGAAAAAGAGTATAAGAAGTGGAACAAAAAATATAAAAAGTTCCAAAAAGCAAATAAACAGAGTATCACTAAAATGGTTCTAGATTTCAATCGTAAGAAGTCAGCAAATATTGCAAAGAGAATCAAGAAAAAGGATACAGGTGTAATTGATGAAAGACTCTTACACTCCTATCGTTGGAATGATAGAATCTTCAAAACAAAGAAGATAGTTCCAGAGGGTAAGAATCACGGATTAATAATGTTGGTTGACTGTTCTGGTTCCATGCAAGAATATGAGAAGTTTGAGAGTGCTATTAAACAAGCATTAATTCTTGTTGATTTTTGTAGGAAAGTTGGTATCAAATATAAAGTTGTAGGTTTCGGTAATGGAAAATTTAATGCAACCTCAGACCAAATTAAATATAAAAACGATTCATCAAAAAGACATTTAGAAATAAAATATGTACCTTTATTAAGAGAATGGTTCAGTCATGAACAAACATTAAAACAACATGATTTCATGGCAACTTACATGATGTTCAAGACTAAGAAACATAGAGCTGCATTTACTTGTGATGGACCCAATTCTGGAACACCATTGATTGACAGTATTTTTCTTTTAAGGCAAATTGCTCTTAAATTTAAAGAAGATGAAAAGATTGACATACTCAATACAATAACATTAACCGATGGGTTATCTAATAACGCCACTTTTTTAGATTGGGATAAGGGTTTAGTTAGTAAGTTATCATCATATGACCCTTTGACTAAATCTGTGTATAGAACTTCCGATACTGATGATTTAAAAAATGTTCTAAAGTTTTATAAAAAAGTTGTTGGTGGAAATATTATAGGTTTCGATATAACAAACAGTGGATATTATGGACTCCCTAGAAGGTCAATTGAAGTTCGAGAAGATTGGCAAGGTTATGACCATCATTATAAATTTTCATTTAAGAGTATATATGATGATGTAAAGAAAACAACCAGACAAGATAAGGAAAAACCTAAGAGTGTTGAAGAGTTGAGTTCTAACTTTAAGGAAAAGGGTGTTTCTAAAAATAATGAAAAAATACTTTTATCAAAATTTATTGATATTATTTCATAAAATCTATTGACAAATGTTGTCATATTGATTATGATCAAGATCGAAGGGTTAAGTAAGAAACCTAAAAATGAGAGGATTATTATGAAAGAGGAAAAATTAAACAGATTTAGAGAGTTTGTAAATGTTTTGTATAAATCAGCTTTACCACTAGATGTTTATTCTAAAAAAGGTTTAGTGGACATTGCTTCAACATTAAATCCAAAACTATCGAAACCACAAATCAATAACATGATTTACACTCTTTGGGGTATTGAAAATGTTGTTAAATTTGGTGATGGTAAGTTTGAGATTCCAGAAATGTCAGTCTTCGAAGACTACATTGCGTCAGTATCAACTAGTAAGAAAAGTGCCAAAAAGGTGAAAGGTAAGAAAGTTAAAATGCCTACAAAAGCAAAAGGAACTAAGGCAACTAAAAAAGTTGTAGATGAAAACCAAGAAGTTAGTTATGTTCCAGAAGCGGATAAAAACTACGTGAAGTGGGGTGACTACAAGACTATAGATCAAGTTATCAAGTCTAAAATGTTCTATCCTATTTTTATCACTGGGTTGTCTGGCAATGGTAAGACGATGATGGTAGAGCAAGCTTGTGCGAAGAATAAGCGTGAGATGTATCGTGTTAATATCACTTGTCGTACTGATGAGGACGATTTACTGGGTGGATTTCGTTTAGTTGATGGTCAGACCATCTGGTTTGACGGTCCAGTCGTAAAAGCAATGAAAACAGGTGCTGTGCTACTTCTTGATGAGATTGACTTAGCATCTGATGAAATTATGTGTCTTCAACCTATCCTTGAAGGTAAAGGTGTATTCTTAAAGAAGATAAACAAGTTTGTAAAACCTTCTGACGGTTTTCAAGTTTTTGCCACTGCTAACACAAAAGGTCAAGGTGATGAACATGGAAAGTTCGTCGGGACTGGATTTCTAAATGAAGCATTCCTTGAAAGATTCCCTGTAACAGTGGAGCAAGTATACCCAAAGAAAAATGTTGAGACTAAAATTCTAACAAAGTTTTGGCAAAGTCTAGAAACTGAAACTCCTAGTGATGTTGAAAGTATTGAAACTTTGATAGAGCAGTTAGTCACTTGGGCTGACATAACAAGAAAGTCTTATAGTGAGTCCGTATTGAGTGATTTGATTACCACTAGAAGATTAGTATTCATAATGAAAGCATACAGTATCTTTGGAGACATTCAGAAGTCAATAGAGTTGAACTTGAACAGATTTGATGATATGACTAAGATGAGTTTTATGGACTTATTTAAGAAGGTCTCAGCGATTGAAGATATGCAAGAAAATGATGTATTGAAAGAGGAAGAAAATACAACAGAAGCTTCCTTTGATTATAACAAATTAAACCACTAAACCGAGTGAAAGGAAAAAGAAATGTCAACAAACGTACATGTAATACCCAAGAAAAGAAAAGCAAGTAATAAAGTCGAACACTACGTAGTCTTACCTATAAGTCGAGATCAGTTGCGAGATAGGTCTGAAAAGGAAACTCAGAAAGCTTTCCTTTTAGATAACGTATGGTATCCAAAAAGTTTATTAACTTATGAGGATGGCATGTTAGCGATGCCATTATGGTGGGTGACGACAACTAGAAAAAATATAGCACAAATTGGTGGAGATGTTTCCAATGTTCTCTCTCCTCTCACTCTTACACAACTGAGGAACATCGTAACAAACACCGAATAACACGTTTTAATTAACGTGTCCTTTCACTCTCATATGGGGGCGGGTTCCCGCCCCCATTCTATCAAAGGTTTTATAATGAATATATTTTTATTAATTGTAAGTATGAACTGTTTCTTGTTATGCTTCCTGTGTTTTGGAATGGCATTTCTAGACTTAATGAATATAAATGAGGATTATGATGCAGAGTAATGAAATTGAAAACGCATGGGTAAAAACTTTCTTGGGAAAGTACATTCTAGTCAGATCAAATATGGCAGGTGTATTTGTTGGTCTACTTTCCAACATTGGAGCACAGGGAAATATACTTGTCCTTGAGAATTCTAGAAGAATTCGAAGATGGGTTGGTGCTGTTGACTGTTCAGACTTATCTGTAAATGGTATGTCGAACCCAGCAGAAAGTACAGTGATGCTCCCAGAGGAATATAAAGTTATAAACGGTTGGGAGGAGTTAGGACCACTAACTGAACAAGCAAGGGATATTATTTACTCTTGTAGGGAATATTCCCATGAGAACTCTAATGGTTGATTTATTACACTTAGGTAATATCTGTTGGTATGATGGAATGTTTACAACCTCTGGTGTGGGGTCTGCTCTAGGTTCTGGATCAGAAAATGGTTCTGAAGAATGGGGTCATGGGTTGTCTTGCGGTGAAGGGTATTATGAACACTTCTCCTATACCACAGGATATGTCCATACAGGTGCTGGAGCAGGTCATGCCATAGGAGCAGGAAAAGATTTTTATTTTTTGAATGAACCCGAATGTGATGCAGTTCCCTATATGAAAGAGATTTGATATGGATATATTTGATCCAATATGTGATGATGATGACAACATTGAATATATTGGTTGGGGTGATGGAAATTCAGTAGGATACGGAACAGGACAACCAGAAGGATATCACCCGATTCCAAAGTGTGAAACTTATCTCTTCGGTGATGAATGGGAAAAAGATGGATGTGGTGCTGGAATAGCAAAAGGTTCTGGTGTGGATTATTATGATGACTGATGAACTGGATTATGAATTAGGTGAAGGTTATGGTAGAGCCACTGGAAGTGGTTTTGATTTTGGATATTCTTTAGGACCATCCTCTATGGGGTATGGTCATGGGTGTTCTGAAGGGTATGGTGATATGGTCTCTGAAGGAACTGGGTCTGGTAAGTCAGCTGGATTTGGTTTAGAATGGAAATCCTTACTTCCAAGTGGTTGTGGTTATGGAATATCAACTGGTCTTGGCGACTTCAATGGCCATAATGGTTGGGGTTATGGTGTAACTGGAGGAAAATATAATAGTGAAATATAAAAAATAATTTTAAAAAACTATTGACTTTTCCTGTGTATATGTTAAGATCAGATCGTAGGGGTGAGAGAGAAGACCCCAGAAACTAAAAGGAGATTAAAATGGCTTGGATTACAGCAGAACAGGTAAAAGAAATTCGAAACGGTTTGAAAGAAAAATTCCCAGAGATTAAGTTTTCTGTTACAAAAGAACACGGAACGTCTGTTCATGTGAAGATAATGAAGTCCCCATATGACTTCAGTTACTTAAATAGGTTCAGACCTGATGGTCACACATCAATCAACCGATACCATATTCCAGAAGGTCCACACAAAAATTTGTTTGAGGAAATTCTAGAGATAATATTATTTGGGTCATCGAGAAAGTTTTACGATAACTCTGATGCACAGATTGATTATTTCGACACTGCTTTCTATGTCCATATGGGCATAGGTGATTGGGGAAAAGGTTATGAGATGATTCCTTGGGAGGCTGTCAAGAAAAAGATTGCTAAAAAGAATTCGAAGAAAAAGACCAAAGGTATTAGTAAATCTAAGGCGAATCAACTTGCTAGTGATTTCATATCTTCTATATAGATATAGATACTATGGAAAAAATTGACGAAAAAAAATGTGGTGATGTATTATTAAACTCAAACTGTTTTGATGTCAAAGATGGGGTAGTTCGCCAAATGAGGTATTGTCAAAAAGTAAAAGATTACTATTTTGATAATCCTTGTAGGGCATGCCCCAACAAAAAAAGGAACAGGAGATGAATGAGTCTTTCATAGAGAGTGTGAAAAAACTCTATAAAAGATATCCAAATTATAGAACTCTGTTTAGCAGGGTTATTAAAAAGTTAGAAGAGGGTGACAGAAAAGGTGCAATCAAAACCTTAAATACATCTCTCGGTATAGCTTTGTGTGGTGGAAATCCAGACATTAAGGCAGATATTTACAAAGTTCTAAAAGAGGAACAAAAAAAGTAGATAGAAATATGCTGAAAGAAACTATATATAGTTGGATTAAAAAAGTAGGAGAAAAACAAACTAATCCAAACTTTGACGACATTATGATAAAATTCTCAGACGATTACGAAATAAAGGATATTGAAGATGCTTTGGAAGAGCTTAAAGAAGAAGGTAAGATTTCAGAAACTAACCTTTGTGGGATCCTTTATTTCGAAGCATGGTAAAATTTTAACTTTACCATTAATTAAATTTTGTATTCTAATTATAGTATAAGGTGTAAAAATGAATGAAAATGAAAAAGCTTGGTCTTGGTTCGTTTGGTCGAATCTCCCAAGGTGAAAGATGAAAAAGAAAAAATCTTTATTTTTAAGAGATAATCAAATCCCAACATTTTACGGAGTTGATATATTCGAATGGGCTGCTGTCTTAGGAGTCCTTGGTGTAGTATTAGGTGCATTATTAAAAAATTTATAGAGTGTTTCGAGATGTTATCCTCTCTCCTTTAACCTCTCTCTTACCTTACATAAAGGGTAACATCTCGAACACTTCTCAAAAAAACTATTGACAATCAATCTCAAATAAGTTACGATCGTAGTATGAAATTAAAAGAATACTATTATGAATGGAACCCTTATAGGGAGGAAATCGTTTTGACTACAGAGAAACTTCAAGAACTCGTTTTAGAGTATAAAGAAAAATACAAAAAAGCAAAGACGGATGATGAACGGCAAAGAGCCATGTGGCATCTAAACTCTTATCAGACTGAATTAATGATGAGGGATGAAGATTTTAATGTGAGGTGATTATGAAAGAATATGATTTTTTGTTTTTATTGAAAGCTATCAAGAAATTGAAGGAAGTTAGGGAGAAATTAAATGAGAAAGAATAGAAGAACTATAAACGATAGTGATACAATTGTAAGTGAATATTTTACAAGTGTTTACAAGTTCTGGCCAGATGGTAGATTTAGATTAAAATACTTGTATGATAATGATGGTAATTTATTGAATGTGTTTAATTACAAATATGAGGAGAATGAAAATGCAAACGATGGTAAGCACTTCTGATTTCGAAACTTGGGATGATTATGTAAGGTATCGTGAGATTAACGGATATACCGAACATGAACTAGATTGTATGTATGAAATGGAACAGGAGGATCTTGATCATGGATATGATGAACTTAATTAGGTTTTTAATTCTTTTTACGGTCATGTTACTTCTATACATTTACTCTCAGATGTTGACGGAGTGGCTTAATACCGATACTAGCACGAAATATGTTGTACATGCTGAAGGTGATGTATATTACTGTGAGAACGTACAAAAGACATCTCTCGACTTGATAGGATACCACTGCAACGGTAAATACCCTGTTGTGGAGTTCAGAAGTCCACATGTCGTCGTTCATAGGGGTGAATAGTATGGTTACACTAGAACAGACTAGAAAGTACGATAAAATGAATCTAGAGCAGTTAGAAGACTTATACACTGCAACAATCAAATCAATGAGGAAAACGGACGACATACAAAGTCAAATCAACTTAAACTCAAAATTGAATTATCTTTACTCAATAATAATGGAGAAAAAAAATGCGTGATATTTTATAAAACCTCTTGACAAGTACTTGAATATCCGTTATGATCAGATCATAAGGGTGAGGAGAGAAGAGATGAAAATGACAGAAGAAAGAAGAAAAGAACTAAGAGAATGGAATGAGAAAGTAAAAATTGCTAGAAAGAAAAAGCAAGAAGAACAACTTGCGAAATGGAGGTCTGAAATGGACAAGAGAGATGCTAAAATAAAATCAAACCCTAAGAAATCAACAACTAAAAAAGTAACACCAAAGACATACTATTACAAGTATGATACAGATCCACTAGGGTATCAGACAGGTGATATGCCAAGGGATGATTGGTTCAAAGACAGAAACGACTATTAATATTTGACATAAAAGGAGAGAGTTATGAAAAACATTAAACTAGAAATTTTGAGTGTGTTGGTTAAGGACTTAGAAGATAGAGGACAAGTTGTCCCAAACTATGGTGGGTATCAGTATAATGATTTACTCACGGTTATTAAAAGTCTGAAAGATGTAGGTGCTGTGTCTGTAACCCCAAGGGCAATCAAGTTATTGAACAGGGACAGGTTAGAACATAAAGTTGAACTAGTTAAGAATTATTACTTGTAAGGAGAGAAAAATGTCTTCGGTAGGAAAGAAATTTCTGAACACCCCAATTGGAGAGTCTGCTTTGAGATTCGCAAAAGAATGTCACAGGGGACAAGTCCGTAAGGGTACGACGATACCATATATTACGCATTGCATGGAAGTCGCAAGGATATTACACAATAATGGATATTCAGAAGAAATCGTAATTGCAGGATTATTACACGATACTGTAGAAGATACGGAAGTTACCTTGGAAGACTTGAGAATAGGTTTCGGGGAAAAGGTTTCGAATCTTGTGAAGTACGTGTCAGAAAATAAATCACCAGAACTTTCTTGGACTGAAAGAAAGGTGGGGTATATCAAAATGTTGTCTGAAGCACCAGAAGGATCGATAGCTATATCTGCTGCGGATAAGTTGCATAACATCACTGAAACACTTGAACAATGGTTGAAACTCGGAGATGAAGTATTTCTGAAATTCAATTCTGGGAAAGAGAAGCAGAAATGGTTTTATAGAAGTTTGACGGAAATTTACTCTACAAGAGGATTGTTCTTCAAAAATAAAGCATTACTAGGTGTATCGAAAAATATCGGTGAAGTGTTGACTAAGATGGGCATGTGAAATGGGTAAACTACAATTATCCAAGGACAAGAAATTTCTAACAACACAAAAAGAGAAAGATGCTTTGACTTTTGCTAGACAAAGACACAAAGGTCAAATTAGTATAAACGGCACGACGCCTTACATAAACCATTGTATAGAGGTTGCGAGACTGATAAACAAGTATGGGTATTCTGAGAATGCTGTAATTGCTGGACTAGTACATGATACTATAAACAAGTCTGATGCAACACTTGAGGACATTGAGAATGTATTCGGTGAAGATGTTTCGAATGTTGTAGAACCTCTTGTCGAGTCTTCAGACCCTACATTGACTTGGCAACAGAAAAAATTGCAATACATTCAGAACATCACAAACGCACCAGAAGAGGTTGTTATTGTCTCAGTGGCAGATAACCTTCAAGTGGTGTCTGAAATATTTCAGATCTGGGCAAGAATTGGTGACAGTGTGTTTCTAACGTTGAACACTAGCAAAGAGAACTACAAATGGTTTTTCAGAAGTCTCTCGGAGATGTACTTCATAAGAGGTTTGTTTTTCGAAAACCAAGGGATTCTAGAACTGAGTAGAAAGTTTACCAAAGTTATATCGGATATGAGGATGTGATGTTTCGGGAACTTTTTGAACTCCTACTGGACACTTTGAATGATTTGCAAATGATATCAAAGATGTTTGTGGAGAATGTTCTCGAAATAATTGAAAGGTATCGAAAATGAAAATAGAAAGAGTTTGGTCAATGCCCAATAAATGGACCTTCACTATCAAACCCATCAAGAGATTGCTTCTCGAAGAAGTTGATGAAGGGTTGTGGTGTGATCCTTTTGCTGGAGAAAACAGTCCTGCTCAGATTACGAATGATTTGAACCCAGAAAGAAAAGCAACTCATAATATGGATGCTTTGGAATTCTTAAAGACCATGGAGACAGATTCCTTTGATGGTGTCCTGTATGACCCTCCATACTCCCCCAGACAGGCAGCAGAATGCTATAAAGGTTATGGTGCGGAACTATTAAAAGTCAAACCAACCATGGCAAACTATTGGAGTTCTTGTAAAGATGAGATTGCAAGAATTCTAAAACCTAGTGGAAAGGTTATTTGTTTCGGGTGGAATTCTATGGGTATTGGGAAAACTAGAGGATTTGATATGACAAGGATATTGATGGTTCCTCATGGTGGATGCAGGAATGACACCATATGCACAGTAGAGATTAGGAAACCAAGTTTATTTTAAGGAGTAAAATGATTAGAGTAGTTGTATTAGTAATAGTGGCGATAGTAGTGGTGAGTGCTTTGGTAAACTTCGAAGTACTGTCCATTGAAGGAATTAAAAAAATAATTCAAAATATTTTCTAAAACCTATTGACTTTGCTTTGTATATTTGTTAAGATCAGATCGTAGGGGTGAGAGAGAAGGAGATAGAAATGGAAGAGACCCAGAAGATTAAGAATCAGATAGAGAAGTTGCAGAAGTACTTACTGACTTTCGGTGGGAATACTTCGAAAGTCGCAATGAAACAATTTGCGATTAAGAAGAAGATAAACACACTTAAAGCAAAGATTGGAGATACTACTCCAACTTATGTACTAGGTTTTAATGGCCCCATAGTGGCAAGATAAACACTATCAAAATACTTAGAAAATCTTTTGCATAATGCTTGACATTCACTAGTCAAATCTGTTAAGATCAGATCGTAGGGGTGAGAGAGAAGGCCCCAGAAACTAAAAGGAGAGAGAGATGGATCATTTTTATTATCACCGAGTTGAAAATCTAGAGGGAAATATTGTGCATGGTTTCGAACTGCACGGTGTAATTCCAAATAGGGTGGAAACATACCATGATACTAGGACTCGTGAATTGGTTGCTTCCATCACACCAATCCATGCATTTAAGTATGAAGTGAAGATATCTAAGATGTCTTTCACAACTCCAACTATGGATGGTGCTAAACGTTTAATTCAGTCTTATTTGAAAAGGAGAGCGTAATGACAGGAAAATCTTTAGAAACAAATTTGTTTAATGATCTTGGAGATCAATTGGTATTCTTTGAGGGACATTCTGATTTGGGTGTCAAGGGATGGTTTTCTGGATGGAAGTTAGATATCCGAGGAAGAAAATCATATCATCCTTTCTCATTTTTCGAGAATGAAGAAGATATGAGAAAAGAATATGAGAGAGTAATTAATGGTGAAACAGAAGGATATCTTTAGAAAGGAGAGTGTCATGAGACCAAAGATTCAGAACAAGTATGATAATATGGAAGAGATTGTCCTCTTCTGGCCATGGGGAAAACTGAAGAGTATTACGTATCTTCGGAATGGTGTTCCCTTGGATAGGGTGGTGTATGACGAGAATGGTGAGTATAAGGATTTCGAAAGTATGAATCCTATTGAGGAGTGTGTGTGATGAAAATATTTAAAACATATAAAGACAAGAATGGAACCCTCAGGTTAAATATCGACGAGGAGACTCGAAAAAAGATTAGTAGATATCTAGATAGTCCTAACATTCAAGGGGTGACACATGTGGAAGAGTTTTATGAAGATGGGAAAACTAAGAGTTTGACTTCATATCTAGGTAAATTGAAATTTGATAAAGTATGTGTAGATACATCTGGGTGTATATGTCAGTATACTCTGTATGTAGATTAGGGGGTGTTTGATGATTGACTTCGGAGATTTTGAAAAGATTAGTTATACGTCTGCCGACGGAAACACCATGGATGTGTTTCGAGATTCTAGTGAAGATTTAGTTTTGGGATTTATTCGAGAAGTTGAGGGTGGATTCAAAGCAAAAGTATTCGAAGCTGCATTCTTCGATGATTTAAGGGAGTTGGGGAGTATTACTAGAGAAGTTGAATTTCATAATTACAAATATGCTTTGAAGTATATTCAAATGTCTTGTCGGGTAGTCTTTCCAGAAGGATTTGATGTTGAGGGTGATTCAGCATTTTAGAAAAAAGTCCTACATGTGTGGAAAAAATTTATAAAAAATTTTTTTAAAAATAGGGGGTGTTAAAAAAACATTTCGAAATCCTATGGAAAAATTTTTGAAGACTTCGAGAGACAGACATACGTTCTAAACCCCTATATCAGAAAGGGGTAGGTACTCCAAAGACAGTGATCTGGAATATTCCCGAACAACACTTCCGAACACTTTCCGCACACACACTGTTCAGAACAGTTCGAGAAAATAATTCGAAATATTTTAAAAAACCTATTGACTTTCGCTTGTATATTTGTTATACTGATCTTGTAGGTGAGAGAAAGATAGGAGAACAGAATGTATATTAGTAGTGAAGATATCAAAGAAATTAGAATTGCTCTTAAAAAGGAATTCCCAAATGTCAAGTTCCAAGTTAAGAAGAATCATAATGGTTCATCGGGTATTGAGGTTAATATTCTAAAGTCTTCTTATGACTTCAGTGACTTCCCTCATTATAATCCTAATAGCTTTAATGATATAAACATATATCATATGCACATGTACAAGAACTGTAAGAACTTCGAAGTACTTGAAAGAGTTCTTGAGATTATTAAGAATGGTTCTAAAAGGAAATGGTTCAATAAGTCAGAGAGTCAGTCAGATTATTTCTATGAGGCTTTCTATATTGACTTGGGTATAGGTAATCATGATAAAGGATATAATTATGAAAAGTAAAATAGAATATCATGAGGATGGTCGAACTGTAAAGAGTATCACATATTATCTCGGTGGTAAAGAGTTCGATCAGATCTTCTTTGACGAGAAAGGGAATTTCGAAAGTCATATTATGTTATATGATTACAATATTCGGGAATCCTATTCACCACTTTTCTGAGTTTTCATTTACTCTCCTTTTGTTTTGAGAATCCCTTGGGCATATCTATGGTGGATGTGTCAAGGGGTTTTCTTAATTTATTTCGAAATATTTGGGAGCACACTTTGGGGAGTATGTCAAGGAGAAAAAAAACTTTGAAATAATTTGAAATAATTTGAGAAATAGCTTGACATTTTCAGAATTCTTCGTCATGCGCGAACCTTGCGTGTGATACATACAGGGTAAAGTCACCTTCTCCTGAGTATGTTAATATTCGTTTATTGAATCTAATCCCACACTTACTTTGGAATCATTGAATCTGATCCATCTAATCTTCAATCTCTTTATTGCTTTACTTATTGCTTGCCAGTCTGGTGCTATTATAAGTGCTCCACCTAATTTATTTTTCAAGTTTAGGTGTAATATATTACCATTATCATGATGAAATTCAGAGAAGTCTGCCTTGAATAGGGTTTCTAATGCTTTTATTCTTTTCATATCATTTGGTTTTATATCACTTTCGGGTATTGCAACTGAAAAGAATTCATTGAGTTCTTCTTTACCTTTTTTGATATCTTCTAGTTTCTCTGCTATATCATTGATTATTTTCTTATCCATTGTATTACCCTTTGTGTATATTCTTATTTATTCTTCTTTATTATTTGGAATCTCTACTTTATTCTTTCTTTTATAGTCTTTCTTACTCTTATGTACTCTTTGTCCTGTATTGAAGGGTATTCGAACTCTTCCTCTTCTATTCTCTTGTTCTTTCTTATTCTTCTTCATTGTCTTGTCTCTTTCTCTTATCTTTGTTCTTCCATACCATATCACTGAATTCTATTAAGCATATTCTTGAATTGCTTAGGATTTTGAGATGTACTAGTTCTTTGAATCTTTCTTTTGATTCTTCGGTTTCTAGAGAGTTTTTTAGTTGATCTAGTTCTTCTTTGATTTCTTTTACGTTGTTTTCTAGTTCTTCTATTGATGATTTCTCTATTTCTTCTTTTGTGAGGTATTGTTTCATTTTTGTCCTTGTTAGATTATAAATCATTATTCTCTACTAGTTCTTTGAATGTATGTTCGCATATGATTTTTACTTGAGGATAATTTACTCTGAAGTGTTCTGACCAATAACCTTCTTCACCAAGATACATTTCTTTACAACTCCATCCGTTACCACAAATTACTAAGTATGTACTTTCTATATCAGGTCTTTTATTTAACATATCACCCAATTTCCCTATTTCGTATGGGACTTTCTCCTCAGCTGTCCCACCTGTATCTTGATTTTTCACACTTACTACTATTCTTCTACCGTCTGGAAGTGTTACAAATATATCTACGTAATGTTTTTTATCTGTATCAAATTTGGTACAGACATTTACATTTTGTGTTACTATTGAATCTGGCCAATGCTTTTTTATGAATTCTGAGAGTTCATTTTCCTTCTTCTTACCATTTTTGTAGTTATTAACTTCTTCTGGATTTTGTTCAAGTTCTTGTATTTCAGTTTGAGATATATCCATATAAGATAATAAGTTCATTCTTTCCCTTCTTGTAATGCGTTTATTAGTTCTGCGTATATATGGTCTAATATCTTTAGGTTGATATTGAACTCTTCATGGTTTGATACGCAATGATTGAGTCTATTACCGTATTGTGCAGCTCTTGTTCTTAATTCGTTGATTGATAAAGTGTCCATTCTATGCTCCTTTTACTAGGTTAATAAGGTTTCCGTTGATTGTTATTAAGTTTTCCTTCTCTAGTCCTTCTATGATGTCCTCAAGGTGCTCTGGGTTTTCTTCCATCTTGAGTTCTTCTAGTAGGAGTGCTTTGGTTTCGTCTAGTTTGACTTTGTTGTAATATTCTTCAGTCAATCTTATCCAGTACATTACTGTGTGCTCTCTCCAGTCAAGAATCTTTTCAGTCTTTGGTAGTTCGATGTTCAAGTAATCATACTTTTCTGCTAAATACTTTTCCATTTCAATCTCCTTTTCTCACCTACAAGATCAATATAACATATTTTAGATCTAAAAGTCAATAGGTTTTTAAAAAAATTATAATCTTTTTGGAATTCTTTGTATCTCTCTGAGTAGATGTCTTGCGGATATGATATACTTGAGAAGAGTTTCAGATGGATTTTGAACGAGTTCTAATTCAAGTATCTCTTTCTCTAATTTGGTTGAGATATCATCTGCACTTGTTTTTATTTTATTCTGCATTTGTCGTATTTCTTCTGTTGTTTTCAGTATTTCTTTCAGAAGCTCTTGATTCAATTTTGTTTTCATAGTTTATTTTCTTACAACCATATCTTCAATTTGATTTGCGTATTTGTTTAGGACTTTATATACATCTGTGGATTTTGTCTTACCAAATTCTTCTAGCATATCTAAGAATGCATTTGGACCTTCTGGGACAAGTGCGATGTATGAATTGATTGGATCATAACTGAATTTGCCTTTTCTTTTGTAAAGACCTAATCTGTATGATGCTTTTCTCATGAATACTTGTCTTGTAACCATAATATATCTTTCATCGTCTTTTAGTTCTATTATGTAATCACCAAATGTTGTCGTTGATGCTTTCTTTGCTGTTTTGAAGTATGCTTGTATGTCTCTCTTCTTTAAGGGTTTCTTTGAAGTGATCTTCATATGTCTTTTTATTTTGGACTTTGGAAAGACTAGTTCTGGATTTGATAGGTTCAAGGAGTTGATTGACTTGTACCCCATGTTATTGTGGTATAGTTTATATTTCTTACCACTTAGAATAGCATTTCCAGAGAAAAGGACATCATATTCTTCTTTCTGACCCTGACCTGATAATTGCTGTGTTATAATGGGCATCTGTATTGTAAGGGAAAGATCAAATGCATCAAAACCTTCTACTGATTGAAATCTAACTTTGAGACTTATTGTGGGACTCAACCTTGGAGAAACTATCTCTTCACTTGCTAATTCAAACTTTCTTCCTGTTACTGTTTCTAGGTGTTTGAGGTATATTGAAGAATCAAAGGTCTTTTCAATATGCTTCTTTGCAATATCTTTATTCTTATTGATTTGTGTCCAGTATTTTTCAGCCTTGTCTTGTTGGGACATTTTCTTGACTGTTCCACCTTTTTTGAGTAAGTCGTATGCAGCATTGACCTTTTTCATCATCTCTGTTGAACCACCTCTATCAGGATGGTGTTGTAGAGACATCTTTCTCCATATCTTCTTAACATCCGATGCTGTGTAATTTCCAGATAGACCGAATAGTTGTTCTGCTTCTGGTGCAGACATTTCAGTTAAGTAGTTGTCAATGTTATATCTTCTACTCATGTTACTCTCTTTTCACTCTATATTTATATTATACAGTATATGAGGTGTCTTGTCAAGAGGTTTTTAGTTTACATTT
>VTLG01003461.1_pt1 | contig 61357 bp, 72 predicted proteins | sample 4694571 | NCBI WGS metagenome assembly VTLG01 (sample SAMN12604809, study PRJNA352737) | marine metagenome | biome: ENVO:00000447; feature: ENVO:00000209|ENVO:00000569|ENVO:01000036; material: ENVO:00002151; isolation source: viral sequences binned using virsorter ...
TTTGATACAACTGCTGGTGGAGTTGTTAAATTTGAAAATGCTGAACTTGGAATTGCAAATGCTGGTTCACATACTCTAGTTGAAAACCCAATTCAAACATTGAAACCACAGCAGGTTCTAACACTTGCTACTGGTACAAACTATACTATATCAGTCGGTGCTCGTCTCTATCAAGAAACTACACTTGCTGAAGCGACTGTTACAGCATTTAATAGTACAACTGATCCAGATACAATTACTATTACTTCTATTAAGGGAACTTGGTTAGCAGGTTCATTAGATAATAATGGTAATACTGTACAAGGTCTTGTTTCTTCTGCTGCGACTGCTACATTATATCTAACACATCCTGTTACAGGTTCATTTACTGTTCCTGATACTTCCGATCCAAATAATCCTATTGAAGGTGGATGGGTTGTAGGATCTTCTAGTGGTACTAGAGCACAGATTACAGGATTCACTGAGGGTTCATCTGGTGTTCCTTCAGAACTAACAGTTCGTTATGTTGGTGGTGTATTTGATCCTTCTCAAGATCAGATAGACCAAGAGAATAGTACTGCTGCTGGTGCATTTGATACTGGACACTCTAGTGGTGGTGTTACTGCTGCTGGTGATAGTGTTAATGCTTATCCAGTTGCACAACCAACTTATAATAATGACGAGCGTGAGTGTTGGGTTTATCATCAAAACCATGGTATGCATGACAGACAAAATAACGTTGAAATTGAAGGCATTATGTCTGAGATCTCACCAACTGTTTTGACTGCTGCTCTTGCTGCTGATGCACTTTCAATTAGTGTTGAATCTGCTGCGGGATTCCATACCGTTGTTAATGGTGTTGCAATTTCATCAACTAATCCAGGTTATCTGAAGATTGAAGATGAGGTTATTCAATACAGTGCAGTTTCTCAAGATGGTAAAACTATAACAATTCCTACTCTATCTGCTAGAGGTGTAGATGGCACTACTGCTGTTTCACATGCTAATGCAGAACCAGTATTCTGTTATAATATTGATGGTATTCCTCTAACAGAAATTAATAAGGTTCACACATCAATCTCTTGTCCTACTATGGACACCTATATGCTTCACTTAAATTCTGTTGCTACTGATGGTATCAGATCTGGTGGATTTGCAGGTGTTGCAACTCAGAACTTACCGTTTGAGACATTGACACCTAACATGAAGACTATGGTTCTACCTAAGACAGAAATTCGTGCTAGATGTAATACTGTTACTGCTACTTCCATGAATGATGGTAAGTCAGCAAACATGACTCAACAGTCATTCATTAATGATGGGGTGTTTGAAGATATCATTCTAAATGAACAGAATGTATTCCCAACTCCTCGTATGATTTGTTCTAAACTTAATGAAGATAATGAGTTAAGTGGTAATAAGTCCTTCACTATGGAATTAATTCTAACTAGTGAATCTGATAATGTATCACCTGTTGTTGACCTTGATCGTTCTTCTTTGATTACTACATCAAATAGAATCAACAATCTTGTAGGTACAAGCACTGGTGGATCTGGTTATTTAATGGAAACTGGAACCTCTGGATTCCAAACTAATAATGACTGGTCAACCCTAGCAAAGGGTGATCCAAATGAGGCTATATACATTACACGTCTGGTTAAACTTGCTACTAAAGCAACTGCCTTAACTGTGTCCTTCGCTGCTAGTAGACATCCTGATACTACTATTGGTATCTATTATAAGGTTAATCCTGTTGGATCAACTGGAAATTTAGATGAGCAACAGTGGATCAATATGGGTTATCAAACAAATTATAACTCAACTGCTACAGAAGAGGAACTCTGGAAAGATTATGAATACGAAGTAAAAGGTTTGAACTTTAATGCAATGCAAATTAAAATTGTTATGCGTTCAACAAACCAGTCTCGCGTTCCTTTAATCTCTGACTTCCGTGCTATTGCCCTTGCAAAATAATGAATGACGATTTTTCAGCATTTACTGAAGAACTTATCCCTGTTGAAGGGGAAGACGGTTGGTATCGTGACCCTGTTTCTGGTGCAGTTCTTAACTGCAACACACAAAAATACGATGAATACATAGCTCAATACGAAGCCCGACAGGCTAAGAAACAAGATTTTAACACTTTACAGAATGATGTTGATGTGCTAAAATCTGATATAGGCGATGTAAAAGACCTCTTGAAACTCCTACTTAATAAACAAAATGACAGTTGACAAAGTAACTCCAGGTGAATTGAAATCTCAATTTACTGAGAGACTGCAAAAATTGGTTGCTGAAAACAACCAGATATCACAAAAATTACGTGATAATGAACAACAAATCCTTAAGTTACAAGGAGCAGTTGAAACCCTAGATTACATAACTTCAGATGCACCAGAAGAGACTCCTCCAGAAGTAACAACTGAAGAATAATTGGAGGGGTCAGATGACCCCTTTCTTTATGGTATAAATAAGAATATAGTACCTGTGCCCACTACAGAATATAAACGATGGCAAATAGAATTCAATTAAGACGAGGTGGTGCCCAGGAGTGGGCAAACGAAAACCCTACTCTAGCCCAAGGAGAAATTGGAATAGAACTTGATACTAACCGATTTAAAATCGGTGATGGTGTTAGGGGTTGGAACACGCTGCCTTATGAACGACCTATTGAGTCAGTTGCCAATACAGCAAATACTCTGGTAGTAAGGGACGCAGACGGTAATTTTAGTGCAGGTTCTATAACAGCAACGGTTATTGGTAATGCTGCTACAGCGTCCAGACTAGCAAACCCAAGACAGATACAGTTATCAAGTGACTTAGCAGGTTCAGGTACTTTTGATGGATCAGGAAACCTTTCCATCGCTGCACAGTTACAAATTCTTACAACTCTACCTCATTATGATGGTACTACAACATCTACAGGTGACTATACAAAACTAACTGTAGACGCAAAAGGTAGAATTACAAATGCTTCTCAGCCATCTTCTTATGTTGATCTTGGTTTAACAGACGTACAACCACTTGATACTGACTTAACATCTATTGCAGGTTTAACAGCAACAGGTTTACTTTGTAGGGCATCAGCAGGTAACATGGTTCCTAGAACCATTAACGGTTCATCTGGTAGAATATCAGTTGTTAGTGGTAGTGGTGTTGCAGGTAACCCAACGATTGACCTTCCTGATACAACTATTGCAGCAGAGGCAGAGTTCATTTCTAACTCTGGTGTATATGCAGCTCCAGCTCTGATTTCAGTTGGTGGTGATAATGATCCAACTAATGTAGATGCAACTGTAAACACAGCACAATTCACAGTTGATCAGTATGGTAGATTTACTTCAGCAGAAACTCTTCCTATTGCTACTGCGATAGAAGGTAGTAAGTATGCTGCTTATGGAGCAGGTACAACATATGTACGTTACGATATTATTGAAAACGCTTCCAAGGTTTATCAAGCAATAACAGGTATTGCAGCTGGTGGTGGAGCACCAACTCATACAGATTCTTCTGATACTGGTGGGTGGAGATATCTTGCTGCTGCTAAGGTAGAACAAAAAGGTCTTGCATCTTTTGCACAGGAAGATTTTGATGTTGATGATAATGGTCATGTAAGCATTGCTGCTCAAGGTGTTGATAATACTCAACTTCAGAACAATAGATTATCATTCTCTGACAATAATACACAACAAAACTTTGAACTAGATCAAGAGTTAACTGTTGCTACATCTCATCACGGATTTGATTATCTTAACTATATTAAGATCAATGATACCAGTGGTAATCTATTATTTGGTGCCAATAATACTGGTGACGGTGGAGCTGGAGAAATTGATATTAACGTCAGATCTTACTTCAGTGATGCTGATGTAACATTTGATGGTGCAACTAATCAGACTATAAGTAAGACAGGTGATGGAAACTTCACCCTTGGAATATCTCAGAACAGTGCTAGTGCTAGAAACCTAACACTTGTTGCTGCTAATACTGGTGCTGGAACAAGTAATGTTGTTATCCAAGCAGAAGATACTGTAACTATTAATGCTACTGAATCAACTGGTAAAGTACATGTAGAAGATTCAAGATTCCAAGATAACTACATAGCAACAACCAATGCTACAATGTATCTTGACCCAGGCGATGATCGTGCGGTCACTGGTACAGTAGTCGTAAGCGGAAATTTACAAGTAGATGGAACAACTACAACGGTTAATTCAACCACTCTTGCTGTTGATGACCCTATCATTACTCTTGGTGGTGATACAGCTCCAGCGTCAGATGACAATAAGGACAGAGGAGTTGAATTTAGATATTACGACGCTTCGGCAAAGGTTGGATTCTTTGGTTATGACGATTCGGCCAACGATCTTGGAGGACATACAGGAGCATTCACCTTCCTCTACGATGCCACAAATACCTCAGAGGTATTCGCTGGAACAGATGCAGGGATCATCGCAGGTAACTTAAAACTAACAACTAATACTAACTCAACATCTAATACTACTGGAGATTTGGTAGTAGCAGGTGGTGCAGGTATTGGAGATGATGTTAATATTGGTGGTACTTTAGATGTAGATACTAACTTCCGTACTCACGGTACAAGTAGATTTGATGATAATATTGTATTCCAAGGTGCTTCTAAGACTCTAGAACTTAAGAATGGTTCAGGAACTACTAAGACTACACTTCATACCACTACAGGTAATGTTGATATTGGTGGTGTATTAAATCAAACTGGTAACATTGATGCTGCTGCTAACTTAAACGTAGCATCTCTAGTCCATTTTGAGTCTACAGACAATCCTGATATTTTATCTGGTGCTCCTCACTCAATTCAGAATAGTGATTATGGTGCATTAAGAGTAGATGGTGGTGGATACTTTGATAAGGATGTATTGTTCAACGGTGACATCTATCTGAATGGTGACTTTAACCAGCAAGAAGATGCAACTGAGAACTACGGTTTAAGGAACTACCTATCTATCAGATATAAACTACGTGTTGGTTCTGTTGCTGCATACACACCAAGTTATTCAAACCATAACACTTCTAACTTAAGAGTCTATGGTGGTGCAGGTGTTAACACTTCACTATTTGTTGGTGGTACTGGTACTGGAGAAGGTTTCTTTGTTGGTAAGAAAAACTCTGGAGATACAGTTAAGTTTAGTGTTGATGGTCCTACTGGTAATACAGTTGTTGGTATATCTTCAACTGGTTCAGCGACTGTAGGTACATTCACAGTTCATGGTGATACTACACTTGGTAGAGATGTACAGGTAGATGGTGATGTAACGGTAACTGGTGCCACAGAATTTAATAGTACTGTTGACGTAGATGCAGACTTTGCAGTTAGAAATGGTACAACTGATAAGTTCTTCGTTGACAACGTAACTGGTAATACTAATATTGAGGGTACTCTAACTGCTGATGGACACACTGAGTTAAATTCAACTCTTAACGTTGATAGTAATACAACTATTGGTGGAACATTAGAAGTCACAAATAATTCAGAGTTCAATGGAACTGTAGATGTAGATAATAACTTTGCAGTTAGATCAGGTACAACTGATAAATTTACAGTTGCATCTTCAACTGGTAATACAGTTATCGTTGGTGAACTTAATGTTAACTCAGCTGTTGATTTAGACAGCACTCTTAATGTAGATGCTGGAGCAACATTCCAAGATAATGTTACCTTGAATGCTGACAATAAGATGTTCAAGATCCAGACAAACGCTGGAGTTGACAAGTTTACAGTTGATTATGATAATGGTAACACAAATATTTCAGGTACGTTAGACGTATCTAATGCTTCTAATATTAATAGTACTCTAGGTGTTACTGGTATTACATCTGTTACTAACAACACACAGCAAACTCTGACAGGATCTTATGCTGCTGATGGTTCATTACAAGTAACTGGTGGTGCAGGTATTGCTAGAGACGTAGCAATCGGTGGTAGTGCAAGAGTTTATGGTAACCTAGAAACTACAGGAACCTTAACTCAGACTGATGATTCATCGTTTGCTGGTAAGATTACTATCACAGATACTAAGGATATCACATCCTTTGCTGATGCTCAGGTATCATTAACAACTGCTGGTGGTGCAAGAGTAGATAAGAACCTCTACACTGGTGGAGACTTTATTGTATATGATACTGTTGGAACTCAGAATAGTTTCTTTGTTGATACATCTTCAGGTAATGCTGAAGTAAGAAATAATTTCCAAGTGGGTGGAAACCTTACCGTACTAGGATCTACTACTACTGTTGAAAGTACAGTTACTACTGTAGAAGACCCTGTAATGACTCTGGGTGGTGCTACTAATCCTGTTTCTAATGATGGTTTAGATCGTGGTATTGAATTTAGATACTATGATTCTCAAGCAAGAATTGGATTCTTTGGATGGGATAACAACCTTAACACATTTAGACTTTTAACTAACGCAACCAATAGTGCTGAGACATTCAGTGGAACTGATGGTACTCTACAGGTTGGTACAGTTAACATCACTGGTGCTGGTACTGCTCTTGACGTAGATAATAATGTAAACGTTGATGGTACTATTACTGTTGATGGACAATTAATTTCACAAGTTTCCTCTGGTCCTGCTCTAGTTATTCCTAACACAGTTAAGATTGCTAACCTTAACGCAGACTTGTTAGATGGAATGACAACTGCAACTGCTGCTACAAACTCTACAGTTGTTGCTCGTGACTCTTCTGGAGACTTCTCTGCTCATATCATTACTGTTGAAAGTGCTGCTGGAGCTGGTGCAGGTATTCAAGGTAACGCAACTTCTGCTGATGTTTGGAAAACTGCTAGAACTCTCACCATTGATGGTGTAGTAGATGGTTCGGTTTCAGTCACTGGTGGAGCAGACTTTACGGTTACTACTACCTTTAATGACGCAGATATTACTGCTTTAGCAGGAATGAGTGGAACAGGTCTGGTTGCCCGTACAGCTGCCAACACTTATGCTCAACGTACTATTCAGGTATCTGGTAGTGGTATTGGTATTGTAAATGGTGGTGGTGTTGCTGGTGATCCAAGTATTACAATTACATCTAACTCTGCTAACTCTGCAAACAACCTAGTAATTCGTGATGGATCTGGTAACTTTGCTGCTGGTGTTATTACAGCATCTCTAACTGGAGATGTTACTGGTAATGTAACTGGTAACCTTCTTGCTGCAACTACTGATTCTAAGAATGTCAAACCTGACACAGATAGTTCTTATACTTTAGGAACGACTACTCATAGATGGAGTAAGATCTGGACAGATGATATTGAAGCAGGTGGTACAATAACAGGTAATGTCACTGGTAATGTCACTGGTGATGTTACAGGTAACGCAGACACCGCTACTGCCCTTGAAACGGCAAGAAACATTGGTGGAGTATCATTTGATGGTACTGCTAATATTAACCTACCAGGCGTTAACGCAGCAGGTAATCAGGACACCTCTGGAAATGCTGCAACTGCAACTGCTCTAGCAACTGCAAGAACAATAGGTGGAACATCCTTTAATGGTACTGCTGATATTACACCTGCAACTGCTACTCAGGCAGCAAACCTTAACAACCATGATACTGCTGATCTTTCTGAGGGAACTAACCTTTACTATACAGAAGCAAGAGTTCAAGCAAAACTTGACAACGCATACGCACAACTTAGTGCTATGTTGAATAACCTTGCTACTGCAACAACATTAACACTTAACTTATCTGGAGATCCTACACCAGGAACTGTTGTAAGTCTTGGATCAATTACTGCTAGTGGTCTTGGTGGATTCACTGCTGGATCCGCAGTTTCCACATCTGGTGGAACTGGAACTGGATTGACAGTTGATACTACAGTCAATGCTGCTGGTGCTATTACTGCTCTTGCTGTAAATGGTGCTGGTTCAGGATACTTAATTGGAGATAGTCTAACAATTACTAACCCTAACCTTGGTGGTGTTTCTACCTTGAACTTGGGTACATTATCAGGTGGTGTTGGTGGATTTAGTTCTGCTACAGGAGTTGCTACAACAGGTGGAAGTGGATCTGGATTAACCTTTGATACTACTGTTGATGGAAATGGAAATATTACAAACCTTACAGTTAACGCAGCAGGTACAGGATACGCGAACGGAGAGACAATTACAATTACTAACGCTAATGCGGGAGGTGCTTCTACTATTGACACCCTCGTGGGTGGTACAGGATATGCGAATGGCACTGCTATCGCAACCACAGGTGGAGGAGGATCAGGTCTAACACTTAATCTTACAACATCCAATGGTGTTGTAACTAACGCAGCAATTAATGCTGCTGGTACAGGATATGCTGTAGATGACACAATCACTATTGTTAACGCAAATGCAACTGGTGTTAGAACTCTTGGTTCTATTGCAACTGCTGGAACAGGTTATGCTGCTGGATCTGCAATAGCAACAACTGCATCTGGATCTGGTACTGGATTAACTGCTGATATTACCGTTGATGGAAACGGTGCTGTAACTGGAGTAACCATCAATGATGATGGATCTGGTTATGCTAATGCTGAGACAATTACAATTACCAATGCTAATGCATCTGGTGTTAAGACTCTTGGATCTATCAGTGCTGGTGGTACTGGATATGGTTCAGGTACTGCTCTTGCAACAACATCATCTGGTTCAGGTACTGGATTGACTGTTGACGTTACTGTTACTAACGGTGTTGTTGATGGTGTTTCAATTAACAATGATGGATCAGGATATGCTGCATCTGAAGTAATTACGATTGCTAACGCTAACGCATCTGGTGTTAATACACTTGGAACTATCACTGCTGCTGGTAGTGGTTATGCTGCTGGATCTGCAATTGCCACCACATCAGGTGGATCTGGTACTGGTTTAACTGTTGACATTACAGTTAATGGATCTGGTGGAGTAACTGGAGTAACAGTTAATAATGATGGTTTGAATTATGCTAATAGTGATTCATTGACAATCACCAATGCTAATGCATCTGGTGTTGCTACACTTGGTTCAATTGTTTCTGCTGCTTCAGGTTTTTCTGCTGGCACAGTATCAACTTCAACAGGTGGATCTGGTTCTGGATTGACAGTTACTGTTGCTGTTGATGGATCTGGTTCTGTAACTGGAATGACTGTCGTTAACGATGGTTCTGGTTATGCTGCATCAGATACAATCACATTAAATAATGATAATGCATCTGGTGTTGAGACACTAGGATCAATAACCACTGCTGGTACTGGATATACTGAGGGAACTACAACTGGTGTTTCTACAATTACTAATGGATCAGGATCAGGATTGACAGTTGATGTAACTGCTAACGCATCTGGTAATGTTACTGGTATTGCAATTAATAATGATGGTAGTGCTTATGGTACTGGCGACACTATTACAATTGATGGATCTGGAGATGGTAACGCAACAACTACTGTTGCTGCTCTTCATGGTAATGCAACAACTACTGTTGCTGCTATCCACGGTAGCACTGCCACTCTAACCGTAGGTGCTATTCATGGTAATGGTGCTACTATTCCTGTTTCTGCAATTCATGGTAACGGTGCAACGATACCTGTATCTGCTATTCATGGTAATAGTTCAACTATTGATATCGCTACAATCTTTGCTAACGCAACGATTAACACTGCTACAGTATTCACTCATGCAACCTTCGCACTTGCTGATATCACAACGATGGAAGTTGGTGCAACAGTAACTGGAGCAACCTCTGGTACTACTGGAGTTATCACTGCTATGGGTACAAGTTTAATTACGGTTGATACTGTTGATGGATTCTTCAAGGTTGGAGAAGCTGTCGCTGCTAACGATGTAACTACATTGACAATCACTTCATTCGCATAAAGATATGTCTGCTACAAGACCCGCAACTAAAACTGAGCTAAAGAATTATGCTCTAAGAAGATTAGGATACCCTGCTATTGACATCAATGTATGTGATGAGCAGTTGGATGATCTAGTGGAAGAAGCAATTGACTACTGGCAAGAATATCATTACGATGGTTCTAATAAGCAGTTGATTAAGATTGAAGTCACTGATGCAATTAAAACTGCTGCAATGGGTGATACAGATATAGATGGAACTTGGAAGAAGAATAATCTTAGTGTTGATCTACCTCCTGGTGTGGTAGGAGTTAATCAGGTGTATGCTAATTTAAGTAGCAGTAGCGTAGTACCTGGTAACATGTTTAACATTAAGTACCAGATTTTCTTGAATGATATTTACGCATTCACGAACTCTCAAATCCTGCATTATTACATGGTTTCTCAATATCTTGAGACACTTGACTGGGTAACGAACTCTCGTGCCCATCGTAGAATTAGGTACAACAGGGTTGAGAATAAAATGTACCTTGATTTCAGTTGGGATGAACTCACAGTAGGAAACTATATTTTAGTTGACTGTACTATGAGAACTGATACAGAAGTCTTTACTTCTGCTTATAATGACAACTGGTTGAAAGACTACTGTGAAGCAATCTTCATGCAACAGTGGGGTAGAAACCTAAGTAAGTATGATGGCATTCAAATGTTGGGTGGTGTAACACTCAATGGTCGTCAGATCTTAGAAGATGCATCTACTCGTAAAGTTCAACTTGAAGAAGAAATCAGAGATCGTTATGAGATACCACCACTAGATCTCGTAGGTTAATATGACATATACTAATCCAACTCCAAGCAATTGTATGCAGTCAGATTATTCATCTAACTGTAGATTGAACGTTAATGGTTCTGATCAAGAACGTATGTTCATGGAGAATCTCGCTGTAGAATCTATTGAATTGTATGGACAGGATTTGTATTACTTACCGAGAACTTATGTTGGAAGAGATAATGTTCTAGATGAAATAGATACTAGTACATTCAGTAATGCATATCCTATTAGAGGTTATGTAAATACACAAGAAGGTTGGGAAGGACAAGGAGAACTCCTAACTAAATTTGGTGTTAGAATAGAGGACAAGACAACCTTTATTGTATCACGTAAAAAATTTACTGAGAAAGTTGACAACAACGTCACATTAAATGTTGAGGGTAGACCTAACGAAGGAGATTTGGTTTGGTTCCCTGTAACAAAACATTTGTTTGAAATTAAATTCGTAGAAGCAGAAAGACCCTTTTATCAGTTAGGTAAAGGATACGTCTGGGAAATGCAATGCGAAATCTTTGAGTACTCTAATGAAGATCTTGATACTGGTATTGCTGACATTGATGCTATTGAATACGCCTTTAGTAACTCCACGGCGTTTGTCATGGGCAGTGGCGGGACTGGTGCTTTTACAGTTGGTGAGATTGTCATTGGGGATCTTAATACCGCCGTTGGATCTTCTGCTCTATCTGGTGATGGGGTTGGTTCTGTTACCATTACTGATGGTGGTGAGTATTATACTTCTGCTCCTGCTGTAACATTCACTGGTGGAGGTGGATCTGGTGCTGCTGGAACTGCTGTAATATCTGCTGGAGGATTGGTAACTGGAGTTACTATAAATACTGCTGGTACTGGATATACCTCAGCACCAACTGTAACCTTTGGTAATTCACCGAAGGATACACAAGCAGAGGTTAAATCTTGGGATGCTGGTACTAGAACACTTCAGGTTATAAATCGTACAGGTACATTTAATACTGGAGAGAACATCACTGGTCAATCATCTAGTGCTGTTTGGAGTCCTGAATCTTATAATACAATAGATAATACTAATAGTGAAGTTGATCAAAACTACACATTTGAGACAGCTGACGATGACATTATTGATTTCTCCGAAGGTAATCCATTTGGATCCATTGGTTCTACTACTGACTTAACAATCTAATGCTAGGAAAATATTTTTATCACGAAGTCTTTAGAAAGACCGTTGTTGGATTTGGTACTCTGTTTAATAATATAGAGATCAAACAAGGCAGTGAGGTTATGAAAGTGCCTCTAGCTTATGGTCCTAAGCAAAAGTTTTTAGCACGTTTGGAGCAGACTCCTGATCCAACAAACAAAAGAGTAGGTATTACTCTTCCTAGAATCTCATTTGAGATAACTGGTATTGACTACGACCCTGCAAGAAAAGTTAGTCCTACACAGAAGATAACCGTAACAAGTACTTCTGATAAAAGTAAAGTGGCATACATGCCAGTACCATATAATGTAACATTTGAGTTAGCAATTATTTCCAAAACGCAAGATGACGGCCTTGAAATTCTGGAACAGATTTTACCTTACTTCCAGCCAAGTTATAACCTACCCCTCAAGTTGGTGCCAGGACTCAATGAGACAAAGGATGTTCCTGTCGTTATTAATAATATTGACTATGATGATGAGTATGAGGGCAATTTTGCCACTCGTAGAGCGATCATTTATACTTTAAGTTTTACTGCTAAGACATACATCTACGGTCCTGTTACAGAATCCTCTACAATCAAAAAGGTTATTACCGATTCTTATACAAGTACCAACGTTGGAACTGCACCAAGAGAAGTTCGTTATACCGTACAACCCGATCCTATCACTGCTGATGCAGATGACGATTTTGGATTCGGTGAAACATGGGAAGATTTTGGTGACGGTAAGAAACGTAATCCTACTAGCGGTCAAGATGAGGCAATTTAATTATGAGTACCTATGATGGGTTGAATGACGTTTTTGGTAATGAACCATCTGAATTACAAAAGCATGTTGAAAAAAAGAAAGAGGTAACCAAACTCACAGATAATCCTGAGATACAACAGGATTATGAGGTTTCTCGTGCTCAGTTACATAGTTTAGTAATGAAAGGACAGGAGGCAGTAGATGGTATACTTGATGTGGCACGAGCGTCTGATCATCCTCGTGCTTATGAAGTTGCAGGTCAACTCATTAAATCAGTCGGGGATGTAGCAGACAAGTTAATTGATCTTCAAGGTAAGATGAAAGAGTTGGATAAGGAAGACAAGAAAGGTCCAACTAACGTAACAAATGCTATGTTTGTAGGAAGCACAGCAGACCTTCAGAAATTATTGAAGCAACAAAACAACATAAATAATAAGGATTAAACACGACAAGACAATGACAGTCCTAAATGTTCTAAGCACAAACGCAGTGGCCGCAGACGCTACTGAGTATCAAGTTGTGCAAACTGGTTTCTACCGAGTAATTGCAAATGCTGGTGATGCTACTGTAGCATTCAACGGTGGTCCCGCAATAACTTTAATTGATAATGAATCTCTGCTTGTTAAAGGTGGAAAGCCTGGTACGGCAAAAGTTGTTAAAGCAACTAATGCTAATGGCTCAGTATATACATTAGGAAATAGTTTACAGGAGAACATGTCGCGAGATACGCATCCATTCTCAGTTAATGATTTCATTGCTGTGGTAGATGATAGTACAGACCCCGCTATCAATGCTGCTTTCTTAAGTGCTGGTACAGCTGGTAAGAAAATTACTGCTACTACTGGTGCAACTATTACATCAGACATTGACGCTTCAGGTCAAGGTTCTGCATATACCTATGCATCTGGCAATCAAGCAATCGTAAAACGTTGCACTAAGATTGCAGTAACAGGTAATGCAATTGTTGTAGAAGAAGTACAAGTAGTAGGAGGTTAAAATGAGCACTAAACATCTTAAGGAGGAAACTCCTGCTGAACGTATTGACCGACAATCAAAGGCAAACGTTGCTAAACAAAAAGCTGCATCCGATGCTAAGAAAGCAAAGGCTGCCAAATCTGCTGATGCATTTAAGAAGCATAAAGCATCAGTTCTCGCTAAGGGAGGTCGTCCAGTAGACGCACTTGACTCTTGGCAGAAAAAGAAAATTGAAAAACGTAAGCTAAACAAAGAAGGTATATCCTTCTCTCAGTTCATGGAGGGTAACCCAACCTCTCGCATGCTTCATAAATCAAAGACCTCGGTAACAGGAAATATTTCTGCTGATAGAGGGGACTCTGAAAAAAAGAACCGTGAGAAACGCCGCGCTCTAGAGAAAGATCTCAAAAAGAAAGGCATTGGTCACAAGAAAGGTGTAGGTGAATACAAGTACGGCGATGGTAAAAAAGGTCGTGAAGTATCATACCAAACCTCCAAACCCGATAAGATGTCCAAACGTCGCTTTGGCAAAGTCATGCGACGACTAGGACGGAAACATGGCCAAGAATCAGTTATTACAAAAGATAAGGACAAGCCAGCAAAACTGCACGATACAGAATCAAAGAAGCCTGGTAAGTCAGTATCATTAGGAAAGTCCAAAGCAGGAAAACACCCATCATCTTCTGGAGAAACATCTGGAACGAAGGTGCGTAGTGGTAAGTTACCGAAGAAAACCAACAAACCAAGTTATCATTACAACAAGTAAATAACTTACCTATATAATGAATCGCAAACTGATGTTGGTATTAGCAATCACAGGATTGGCACGAGTTATTTTAATCGTGGCAGGGATTGCTGGTCTCAGTTGGGGGATCTCTACTAAAAACGAACCCATGTCTATTAACGACGAAGTTAAAGAACTTCATAAGAAGTTAGATAACTTAGAAAAGAAGCAACAGTTCTTGGAAAAGATTCAAGAGTTGGAGCGAGAGAAGGATCAGTCTATGGGCAAACGCCCACGTAACTATGAAATGACGTGACTTGACAACACACATACCCCGTGGTATGATGTGCTCGTGTAAATAGCAATATGACACCAGACCGACACGACATACCCATTCTAGGGGATTTCTATACCAAAGGAGAAGTTGATGCTATGATCCGTGCTGCTGTTGAAGAAGCACAAGAAATTGATCGCATCTCTATGGCAAAGCATAATCGTGATGCTACTATCATTAGTATGATATTGGGATTTACTGTACTAGCATTATTTGTAGATGGACTTCTACGCATCCTTGGAATCATACCACCATTCATGGACATTGATGTTAATATAATAGATAAAATTGTGGAAAGAGTAGAACGTGATGTAATACCTCAAGTACAAAAATATAAGACTTACATTCCAGGTCTTTGACTCAGAACATTACTAGTAATTTCTACTCATTGAAGGTATAAATAGTTACCTAATTTGGGATTGAAATTATCATGCCCCAGACAAAGTACACCGTAGGTTACCACGATACGGAACATCATCATTTAGAAATTTGTGAGTATGCCCATGACGCATACGAAGCAATACAGCACAGCAAAGAGGATGTCCCTTATCTTAGGGAGCATCCTCATTTTATTGATTATGCCATGAAGATGGACTCTAAATATGAATAACTACAAACATGAAATTATGTGGTGGATGTCAAGGTTAACTATAATGTTAACTTCCCTCTTCTTATCTTTCTCGTTAGCAGCAAGTGCATACGCTGCTGATGCAGGTGTTCAAATGGGTGCCAATGGCAATCTAATTTTTGAACCAAACGAAGTCACTGTAGACGTTGGTGACACAGTTACATTTACTAATGGAGATCTACCTCCACACAATATAGTCTTCTTAGAACATGAAGAATTAAGTCATCCAGACTTAGCATTCATGAGTGGTGAGCAATTCCCTGTAACATTTGATCAAGCAGGAGACTATGAGTATCAATGCGAACCTCATGCTGGTGCTGGTATGAAGGGCGTTATCCATGTCAGATAATACATTCACATTTACTGACGACGAACTACAGTGTTTACGAGTGTGTTTACAAAATGCACCAACACCATATCATATATCCAAGAAGAAGATAGTATCTGAACTTGAGGATAAGATAGGAAAACCAATTGTGGTGAAACACGAACCATTACAGATGCCTAAGTATGATCTAACAAAATACGGTATAACTGACTAATAAATACATCAGCGTGTATAATTAATCATGGCAACTATCACTCTTAAAGCACCAGACGGATCCACAGAAACATTTGAATGTGGGGAAGAAACTAGTATACTAGAGGGTTTAGAAGAAGCGGGTTTAGATCACCCTTCTTCCTGTAGAGCAGGTGCATGTTCATCATGTGCTATGAAGATTTTAGAAGGAACCGTTGATCAAGAAGAACAATCTTTCTTAGATGACGACCAACTTGAAGAAGGTTATGTACTAACGTGCGTTGCTTTACCCACATCAGACCTAACTCTATTAACCGAGCAGGAGGAGAATCTCTATTGAACGACATGCTTTGGTCTATAAATATTATGCTTGGTAGTCTACTCAGTGGAGTAGGATATCTGATTTACTGGATCTTTACTTATGATTCCCGCTTTCCTAATGACATCTCTAATAGCGACGACACCGATAGTAACGGAGTCTAAGCAAGAGTTCTATATGTTAGAACGTTTTATCAGAAAATGGGAAGCACATCGTAATCAAGAAGAAAGAGAGCCAGTTGAAGATATGATAAATAGATCACTTATGGAATTAGAATATGGGAGCTATGACCCCACCGAGCAGAAAGTCCTGCTACAACTTCCGAGTAACGGAAATTAATCGTGTTCTTGACGGCGATACTATTGATGTCACCATTGATCTCGGTTTTGATCTATTCAAGAAAGAAAGAGTTAGAGTTGCAGGAGTTGATACGCCTGAGAAAAGAACAAGAAACCTTGAGGAGAAGGCACTAGGAATTGATGCAACAAACTGGCTCAAACAAAAATTGGAAGATGTTCTGGCTGGCGATGACGAGCTCATTGTTCGTACTGAGCTTCACGGCGGGGTTGGCAAGTACGGTAGGCTTCTTGGTTGGTTATACATTGGGGACGCAGAATTATCTCTCAACGAACAAATGATTTCAGAGGGGTATGCTCACGCATATGATGGTGGAACCAAAGACATGAACCTAGAAGCACTACGTGAAATACGTAGAGCACATGGTACACTTAATGAAGGTTGATTATGATTAATTTATTAGCAGCAGCATCATTAGATCTTAATGAAGCATGGAACTTATCATGGGGTGAGGGTATTCAGTTCATACTGGTACTTGCCTTTGTATACTGGTTAAAAGTAAAGATAGATACTAGAGCAGGTCTTGGTAAAAAGAAACTAAGACAACTTAAAACCGTTATCAAGGAAGCAATCCAAGAAACCAAATGAAACTTATGAAGCGTGAACAGGTCATGGTTATAGATGACATGTTCACCAAACGTGAAGTGGATCAGATGGAGGAATACTTCATCCACTTTGATGGTTGGCAACTCATCTTTGACGATCCAAGTCAAAGTTTAAATACATATTCTTTAGGTAAGGTTATAGACCAACCTAACTTCGGAGCGTTTGATGTATTCTGTGCTCAGGCATTTCAAGAAAGATCAGGCATTCCTGTACCACCATTCCATAGAGTAGTATATAACTGCTTTCGTTTTGGCGATTCTCCTAATCTACATCATGATGGTGAGTCAGAAGACTCCTTAAGTTTTATGGTATATCCTCTCAGTGAATGGTGTGAATCATGGGGTGGAGAAACCGTATTTGTTAGAGATGGTGAAGTAACTGATTGTATAGTACCTAAACCTGGTAGAGTAGTAATTTTTCCTGGATCAATACCACATGGAGGTAAAGCTCCTAACCGTCAGCACGGTGGTGTAGCAAGATTCAGTTGTGTATTTCAATTTACTCCTGGACAAGAAGAAGACATGCTTGCCCATGCAGAAACTCAACTACCTAACGACAGACCTTTTCCCTTAAGCTAATGGCATCAGCACCAAACGATATTTACTTAGGTAATCCCAATCTGAAGCGATCTAATATCGCTCAGAATTTTACCAAAGAACAGGTAGCTGAATTTATAAAATGTGCTGGCAATCCTGCATACTTTATTCGTGAGTATGTGCAAATTGTTTCTCTTGACGAAGGACTAGTACCTTTTGATATGTACGACTTCCAAGAGGAGATGGTGAATAAATTTCATGAACACAGATTCAACATTGCAAAACTACCCAGGCAATCTGGGAAGTCCACTATTGTTACGAGTTACCTTCTATGGTACGTATTATTTAATGAAGAGGTTAACGTGGCAATCCTCGCTAACAAAGCGGCCACGTCGCGGGAAATGTTGGGGAGGCTCCAAAAGTCGTACGAACACTTACCGAAATGGCTCCAACAAGGGGTCGTAAACTGGAACAGAGGTAGTCTGGAACTAGAGAATGGTTCTAAGATCATGGCAGCATCTACATCTAGTAGTGCTGTTCGTGGTATGTCATTCAACGTTATATTCCTAGATGAGTTCGCATTCGTTCCTACACATATTGCAGATGAGTTCTTTAGTTCTGTATATCCTACTATATCATCTGGTAAGAAAACTAAAGTTATAATCATATCCACACCACATGGTATGAATATGTTCTACAAGTTGTGGCATGATTCAGAACGTGGGAAAAATGAGTATGTAAATACTGAAGTACATTGGTCAGAGATACCTGGCAGAGATGCTGCATGGAGAGAGCAGACAATTAGAAACACATCAGAACAACAGTTTAAAGTTGAGTTTGAATGTGAATTCTTAGGATCTGTTGATACTCTTATATCACCAAGTAAACTTAAGGTTTTAGCATATGATGATTCATTAAAATCTAATGCTGGATTGGATGTATATGAAGAAGCGATCAAAGACCATCAGTATGTCATCTCAGTTGATGTGGCAAGAGGTGTGTCTAATGATTACTCTGCATTCACAGTTATAGATACAACCACGTTCCCATATAAACTTGTTGCTAAGTATAGAAGCAACACCATAAAACCTTTATTATTTCCTAATATTATAGTACAAACTGCTTCCAACTATAACCACGCATTTGTTTTGGTTGAAGTAAATGATGTAGGTGGACAGGTTGCTGATATCATACATTTTGATTTAGAGTATGATAATCTTCTTATGGCATCTATGAGAGGTAGAGCAGGACAGGTTGTTGGTCAAGGATTCTCAGGTAACAAAACCCAGATGGGAGTTAAGATGAGCACCACTGTTAAACAGGTAGGATGTTCCAATCTAAAAGCATTGATAGAAGAAGATAAGCTTCTAATAGCAGACTATGACATCATAGCAGAGCTTACTACATTCATTCAGAAAGGTAAATCATTTGAAGCAGAAGATGGTTGTAACGATGACCTGGCAATGACTTTGGTGATATTTGCATGGTTGGCATTACAACCATATTTCAGAGAAATGAATGACAATGATGTCAGACAAAGAATTTACGATGACCAGAAAGAAAATATAGAACAGGACATGGCACCCTTCGGATTTATTGACGATCATCTTGCGGAAGATACCTTCGTTGATGCGGATGGAGATGTATGGCACACAGATGAATACGGAGATCGTGCGTATATGTGGGAGTATCGCTGAATCTCAGTCATTGAAAATTATAAATAATTTCAGAAAACTGATATAGTATTCTTTATAAGGAGTTATCACATGGCAGCGTCACAACTATCGCCAGGTGTCGTTATTAGGGAGCGCGACTTCACTACCGTTAGCACAGTATCACTGGCTAATATTGGTGCGATTGCTGCCCCATTTGAAAGAGGTCCAGTAGAGCAAATCGTTGATGTAAACAACGAGAGAACTCTGATCTCAACCTATGGCAAACCAAATGACAATAATTACGAGTACTGGTTCACAGCCGCTCAATTCTTAAGCTACGGAGGCACACTAAAGACCATCCGTGCAGATGCAACAAACTTGAAAAATGCGGTTAGCAATGCAGCTGCTGTTAAGATCAAGAATTTACAAGACTACGAGACCACATATGAGACTGGTCAAACAAACAACTGGAAGATAGGTACACAAACTCCAGGTGTTTATGGAAACTCACTAAGAGTATTTTTAACCGACGCTGGTGCTGATCAGATCGCAACAATTACTGCTCCTGGATCTGGTAACGAATACGAATTTGTTAAAGGTGCTGGAGTTTCTAATAGCGGTAAATCTGGTAAGGTATTCCGTTATGCAATAAAACTTCAGATTGAAACTGATGTAACAGGTGATTTCACTCCTAAAGTACATGATGCCTGGTCACAAGGTGCATACTATTCTCAGTACGCTAGAGTCAGTAACGGCGGTAATTCTTACGTTGCTCAAAATGCTGGTACTTCTGGTGCTACTGCTCCTACCCATGCGAGTGGTAATGTTACTGATGGTGCTGTTGTTTGGGCCTATGAAGGTTCAGTAACTGCTTCAACAATTGAGATTGGTGGTTCACCTCAGACAGTTGATATTCTTGCATGGAATCCAACTGATAGAATTGCTGAGATTGCAATTCCTGCTGCTGGTATCACTGGTATTATTGATGACAGTCAAGTCTTAACTCAAGGTAGTGTAACTGGATCTATTGAAAGTGTTACTCGTGAACTACAAGTTGTCCTAGACAATGGTTCAGGTGCATTCGCTGCAACTAATACAGTTACAGATGACAACTCTGCTACTGCTACTATTGGTGCAGTAAGAGATGAGTATCCTGAGCGTGAGTATCTTCCTGGTAAAAAGTGGGTATCTATTGCACCACGTCCAGGCACTTCACTCTATACTCAAGACAAAGGTGGATATCGTGACGAGCTTCACGTCATCGTTCTTGATGGTGATGGTGCTCTAAGTGGTACACCAAATACTTTACTAGAGAAGTTCTTACAAGTTTCTAAAGCAACTGATGCTAAGAGCACAGTCGGAGAGAACAACTACTACGGTAATGTTCTTAAGCAAACTTCTGCTTACATCTATTGGGGTTCACATCCTGCTGATACATTTACAGTAGGTGCTGCTGCTTCAACAGGTGACTGGGGTAATCCTGCTGCTAACCGTTCATTCAACCTAATTCAATCTGCTGGTCCTGTTATTTCAGAACCAAGTGGACGTGAGAAAGTTGGTGGATTTGAAGGTTCTTCACTTCAGTATCAATTCGCTGGTGGTGTAGATGATTATTCTAATACTTCAGCAAACTTTAGTACAGCATACAACTTAGTATCTGACGCAGAATCATTACAGGTTGATTACATCCTTAGTGGTCCTCAAGGAGAAACTACTGATGCTGCTGTTGCTAAAGCAAATGCCATTCTTAACATCGTTAATACACGTAAGGATTGTTTAGCATTCTTCTCTCCACAGAGAACTGACATCATAGGTCAGTCTAATGCTGATATAATCACAGAGCGTATTTTAACATACTTCAATAAGATTGGTTCTACATCTTATGCTGTTCTAGACGCAGGTTACAAGTACGTCTATGACAAGTACAATGATGTATATCGTTACGTACCTACTAATGGTGATACTGCTGGACTCTGCTTAGAGACAGGAATTAACCAAGATCCTTGGTACTCACCTGCTGGATTCTCAAGAGGTGTTCTACGTAATGCAATTAAACTTGCTTACTCACCTAACAAAGATCAGCGTGACAAGTTGTACGCAGAAAGAGTTAACCCAATCGTCTCATTCCCTGGACAAGGTATTATCCTATTCGGTGACAAGACTGCTCTTGGTTATCAGTCTGCATTTGACAGAATTAACGTCAGACGCTTGTTCCTCACTATGGAAAGAGTTATAAGTAGTGCTGCAAAGCAACAACTCTTTGAACAGAACGATGAGACTTCAAGATCGCTCTTCCGTAATATCGTTGAACCTTATTTACGCGATGTCCAAGGCCGTCGTGGGGTCACCGATTTCTTGGTTAAGTGTGACGAAGAGAATAACCCTCCTGATTCTGTTGATCGTGGCGAGTTCTACGCTGAGATATACGTTAAGCCAACACGTACTATCAACTACATTACATTGACCTTCACAGCAACCAGAACAGGCGTAGCCTTCTCTGAAATTGCTTCTTAGTCTAAATAATAATAACATCAGGAGAAAGAGAAAATGGCAGTAAGAGGCACTATTGACTCGTTTAAGTCAAGCGTAGTTTCGGATTTTGCGAGACCCAATCTGTTTCAGATTGATCTTGCCTTCCCTTCTCAGGTGATTGCAAACGGTACTGGTTTACAGCAGTTAGGTAAGTACACTGTTCGCGCAGCGAACTTACCTTCCTCGCAGATGGGTATCGTTGAGGTTCCTTTTAGAGGACGTGTTCTTAAGATTGCTGGAGACAGAACTTTTGAACCTTGGACAATTACTGTTATGAATGACAGTAGGTTCGCACTCCGCAATGCATTTGAGGTATGGGTAGAGAAGATTCAAGCCGCTAATGAAAACATCACACAGGTCTCTGGACTTGGCGATGAGTCTGATGCTACAGGATATTTTGCAGATATGTTTGTTCACCAACTATCTCGTGATGCATCTTCTGGAGAGAAGGCAAGCATCTTGAGGTCTTATAAGTTTACAGATGTATTCCCAAGCAACGTTTCGGCGATTGATTTGGACTTCGGAAGCAACGATGCTGTTGAAGAATTTACCGTAGAACTTCAGGTTCAGTACTGGCAAGCAATCCCTGATGGCGTAGTCGCCTAAAAGGGGTCTGCGTAAGTACCTAAATACTTACATAATAGAGCATAAGTGATGTCACAACTATTCGGTTTTTCCATAGAAAGAGCGAAGAAGGCTCCAAAGGGGCCTTCTTTCGTTCAAAAGGATCACCTAGATGGATCATATCCAGTCGTAGGGGGATCCCACTTTGGGTACACCGTAGATATAGATGGGACTGTTCGTAATGAGTATGAGTTAATTGGACGTTATCGTGATATGATTCTGCAACCAGAGTGTGACTCTGCTGTAGATGATGTAGTTAACGAAACAATATGTGGAAACTTTGACGCAGTACCAGTAGCAGTAGAATTAAGTAATTTAAAACAGTCTGAAAAAATCAAGAAGTTAATTAGAGAAGAGTTTGATACTATTCTAAGACTTTTAGATTTTGATAATAGAAGTTATGAGATCTTCCGACGCTGGTATGTGGACGGAAGACTTTTTTATCATAAGGTAATTGATCCTAAGCAACCAAAGAAGGGTCTGGTTGACATTAGATATATTGACCCTCGCAAGATTAGAAAAGTAACTGAGATAGACGGTGCTAATAAGATACGTTCTGGAGCACCAGTAGAATTAAACGATGCTCTAACTCAGAAACAAGTAGATTATTTCTTATACAATCCAAAGGGACTTAAGCAAACAGGTAATCAGGGACTGAAGATTTCTCCTGATTCAGTTACTTATGTACACTCAGGTATCATGGATCTGAATAAGAACATGGTACTGTCTCACTTACATAAAGCAATTAAAGCGGTAAACCAACTCCGCATGATTGAAGACTCTCTTGTTATCTACAGATTATCAAGAGCACCAGAAAGAAGAATTTTCTACATTGATGTAGGTAACTTACCTAAGCAAAAAGCGGAGCAATACCTCCGTGAGGTTATGGGTAGATACCGTAACAAGTTAGTATATGATGCAGCAACTGGTGAGATAAGAGATGACAAGAAGTTCATGTCTATGCTAGAAGATTTCTGGTTACCTAGACGTGAAGGTGGTAGAGGAACTGAGATTACAACTTTACCAGGTGGTCAGAACTTAGGTGAGTTAGAAGATGTTAAGTACTTCCAGAAGAAATTATACAAAGCACTTAACGTTCCAACTTCTAGATTAGAAACAGAAACTACATTTAACATTGGTCGCGCAGCAGAGATAACACGAGACGAAGTTAAATTCCAGAAATTCATTGCACGTCTACGCAAGAGATTCGGTGAACTATTCATGGATCTTTTGAAGACTCAGTTAATCCTTAAGGGTATCATCTCTATTGAAGAATGGGATGACATGAAGGAAAACATTCAGATAGATTATATCGCTGATAGTTACTTCAATGAACTGAAGGAGACTGAGATCCGCAATGAAAGAATGAATCTTGTTAACACAATTGATCCATTCGTAGGCAAATACTTCTCAATAGATTACGTACGTCGTCAGGTTCTTAAGCAAACTGATGTAGAAATTAAAGAAATAGACAAACAGATTGAAGAAGAAATGGCAGAAGGTAAGATCATTGATCCTGCGGAGGAAGCAATGATGGCCGCTGCTGGTGGTGGGATGGATCCTGCTGCTGGTGGAGCTCCTGCACAAGAACAGAAACCGTTATTTAACGACAAAGATCTTAGTGCTGAGGATGCGAAGCGCGGAACTTTCTAAATAGTACTATACATAGATACATATTATGGCATCAGAAATAGCAACTGACATAGTGAATAAGATTTTTGCAGATGATAAAGCAGCTGCCTTAGATCAAACTAAGACAGGTTTATCAGCAGCATCTTATGATTTAGTACAGGCAACTAAGGCAGACTGGGCACAGAAGTGGGGTTACGATCCTGCACAAACTGGTCAAGCCGCTGCTGATGAGTTAAGTGCTACTTTACCTGATGGGACTAACCAAGTTAAGGACTATGATCCTGGCGAACGTCAACCCCATGAACCCCCAGAAGATGAAGCACCTGGTACACCTTCAAGTGTAGAACCAGAAGCATCTGCTGAAACAGAAACTACCCCAGAAGAGGAGACGAATGATGAAGCTAATAGCTGAAGAAATCAATCAGGTAGAATTTATTACCGAAGAAAAAAACGGTAAGAAAGCACACTACATTGAGGGTGTCTTCTTGCAAGGTAACATCAAGAATCGCAACGGGAGATTTTATCCTGTTGAAACCCTTGGTAGGGAAGTTGCTAAATACGAGGAGTCTTTCATTACTAAAGGAAGAGCTCTTGGAGAACTCGGTCACCCTGATGGTCCTTCCATCAACTTAGATCGTGTGTCACACAAGATCAATTCTCTCAAGCAAGAGGGAGACAACTTTATTGGTAGAGCGAAGATCATGGATACACCAATGGGATCTATCGCTAAAAATCTACTTGATGAAGGAGTGAAACTAGGTGTATCGTCTCGCGGTATGGGATCCATCCGTAGAGAAAACAACATGAATATCATCCAAGATGATTTCATGCTTGCAACTGCTGCTGATATTGTAGCAGATCCATCAGCTCCAGACGCATTTGTGGATGGAATCATGGAAGGTAAAGAGTGGGTGTGGGATAATGGAGTCATTAAAGAGTCCAAAATAGCTGAAATTAAGAAAGAACTTGATGCAGCTACTCTCGTCAACATCCAAGAACGCAAGATTTCCGCGTTCAAATCCTTTTTACAAACATTATAAAGTATAAATAATCTTAGATAAAAGCAAATGCTGAACTCAGGAGAACCACAAATGTCCGAAACCCGCGACACAGAATTTGAGGCTTCAATGTCAGAAACTGCTGTCAACGAAGACGCAGCAACTGGTGTTGCAGCCATAAAGAAGGGGGCAACCTCTGGTGAAAAAATTGATACCTCTGGTGCGAAACATTCCGACATCGGTGGATCAGATAACAAGTCTAACCCCGAAGGTACAGATAACCTCGGTGCTAAGGCAGCCGCACCTGTAGGTGCAACGAAAGACTCTTCAATTAAAACGAAGGGATCTGATGCAGGATCTGGTAACGTAAGTGCTGGACTCTCAGGAAAAATCTTTGACTCTAAGGAGACAGATGGCGAAGCGATCCAAGAAGAAACCCCTGAAGCCGAGTACGACTTTACTGAAGATGTTAACGCTCTTGTCGCTGGTGAAGAACTAAGCGAAGAGTTTAGAGACAAAGCAGTTACTATTTTTGAAGCTGCCGTTAATGCTCGCGTTACTAAAGAGAGAGCATCTCTACAAGAAGCATTTGAAGCCGCACTTACCGAACAGGTAGAGGCAATCAAAACAGAATTGGCCGATAAGGTTGACGACTATATCTCATATGCTGCAAAGCAGTGGGCAGAGGAAAATGCCCTTGCTATTGAGCATGGAGTTAAAAATGAGATAGCAGAGTCATTCATGTCAGGTCTTAAGAATCTATTCGTGGAACACCATGTTGGTGTACCCGAAGAGAAGTTCAACCTCCTAGATGGAATGGTTGAGCAATTAGATGAAATGGAAGGAAAACTCAACGAGCAAATTGAGGCTAACGTTTCTTTGAATAAGAAGGTTGGTCATTTTACTAAAATGGAAATTGTGAACGAGTGTGCTCTAGGTCTCTCCGAGACACAGAAAGAGAAGCTAAGCGAACTTTCTGAGGGTGTTGAGTTTGAGAGTGAGGATGATTTTCGTAAGAAGATCACAACTATTAAGGAATCTTACTTTACAAATAAAGAGGTAGCAGTGAAAGCTTCTGCTGATCCTACTGAAGATTCAGAACCCTTAGTAGAAGAGTCCAAACCAGAAGGCGTGATGGGAGCTTATGTTGATGCCCTGAGCCGTTGGACCAATTAAGCATGATTTTGTAAACACTACTTTTCTAAAAAACAATTTTAAGGAATTAAAATGGCTGATTTAAAACAACTACAGGAGAAGTGGGCACCCGTACTTGAGCACGATAGTCTTCCTAAGATAGAAGATTCTCACAAGCGTGGAGTTGTCGCACAACTTCTAGAAAACCAAGAATTTGCTGCTCGCGAAGAGTCGCAGATGCTAACAGAAGCCCCAACGAACGCTGCTGGAACAGGCGGTTTCGGTGCTGGTGCTACTGCAACAGGTCCTGTTGCTGGTTTTGACCCTGTACTCATTAGTTTGATTCGTCGTTCAATGCCTAAGCTTATTGCTTATGACATTGCTGGCGTTCAACCAATGACAGGTCCAACTGGACTTATCTTCGCAATGAGAACTAACTACGGTACTCAACGCGACCCTCAGAATGCTGCATACAGAGAAGCATTCTTCAACGAGCCAAACGCTGGTCAATCTGGTGGTTCAGGAACCTCCTATGATCCAGGCGCTTCTAGCTCTGCTAACAACGACGCTGAGGGTACTAACCCTGCCGTTCTTAACGACGGTTCACCAGGAACTTACGAGTTAACAGGTGACGCACAAGGTTTGGCAACAGGCGATGCTGAAAATCTAGGTGAGTCTGGAACTGAGTTCCGCGAAATGGGCTTTGCCATAGAGAAAGTAACGGTGACTGCAAAGTCTCGTGCTTTAAAGGCAGAGTACAGTTTAGAACTTGCTCAAGACCTCAAGGCTATTCATGGATTGGATGCCGAGCAGGAATTAAGCAACATTCTATCTACTGAAATTCTTGCTGAGATCAACCGTGAAGTTGTTCGTACGATCTATGTTAACGCTGTTAAAGGTGCTATCAATGATACCGCTACAGACGGAATCTTTGACCTAGACGTTGACTCAAATGGTAGATGGTCAGTTGAAAAATTCAAGGGACTATTATTCCAGATTGAAAGAGATGCAAACGCTATCGGACAAGAAACTCGTCGCGGGAAGGGCAACATAATGATCTGCTCCGCAGACGTTGCTTCTGCTCTCGGAATGGCTGGTGTTCTTGACTATGCTCCTGCATTGAATGGAAACAACCAACTAACTGCTGTTGATGACACTTCTTCAACATTCGTTGGTACTCTAAACGGACGCATTAAGGTTTACGTTGACCCATATTCTGCTAACGTTGCTGACAAGCACTTCTACGTTGCTGGATACAAAGGTACTTCACCTTATGACGCTGGACTGTTCTACTGTCCTTACGTTCCGCTACAGCAAGTCAGAGCGATTAATCCTGACACCTTCCAACCAAAAATTGGATTCAAGACTCGTTACGGCATGGTTTCAAACCCATTCTCACAAGGTCTTACACAGGGTTCTGGCGCACTTACTGCTAATACTAACAAGTACTACAGACGTGTACAAGTTACAAACCTCATGTGATCCATCAGGTAATAAACAAATTAAGAGGGTGCTTGACACCCTCTTTTTTTATGCTATAATATATTTGTAAGGTTGATCACCTTATGCGGAAGTGACTGAATCAAACTTGCTGGCAATGGTCTAGTTAAGGTGATGAGTCAGAGGTGGTGCTCGCTGTGGTAACACAGAACTGTTTAACCAGACAGGACTCATGCAGTACAGTAAAAATTTACTTATGTAGAAATGCCCTGTACTTGTTGGTATACATTATTCCAACCTTCCACCCCTCTTTTTAGAGGGTTTTTTTTGTGCCTAAATAAATCACGGAGAATATTATGAATTTCTTAGGCATAAGATTGTGTGACCATGACAGTAGTATAACCTACACAAAAGATTCTAGTGTCTGGTATTATAAACACGAAAGAGATTTTCAACAAAAGCATTATGCACCACAGGATCTAACCTCGTGGGCACATTCATTAGAGCGTTATTCATATTGTAGAACTGGAGAACCTTTTGATCCTAAAGATGTTGATGCTATTGGTATAGTATTAGATTGTCACATGTATCCAAGGATAGTGACAGACGAGAAGAAGTTAGTTGAATTAATTAATATACCAGTCTTTAAAGATATTGGGTATGACTGTCCTGTCTTTAGAATTGATCATCACTATGCTCATATGTTAAGTGCATGGCCACTTGGTATTGAATCTGATGTTAGTTTTGTATATGATGGGTTCGGTGATGATAAGATAACCTTCACTGCATATCATGGTGATGAAAGATTTCAAAGATATACTACTGAGGATGCACCTAGTTTTGGTGGAGTGTTAGGAGATCTTGGTGGTCATATATTAAAATTACAAGGTAGTCCACATGACATGGCAGGTAAAGTCATGGCATTAAAAGCATTTGGTAAACTGACACCAGAGTGTTTAGAAAAAACTAAAGCGGAATGTGATACACATAGAATTGGTATTGAAGGTATTAGAGACCTATGGAATTTAGAGTACATTGAAAATATGATATATCAGGATGAGTATAATAAAGAAAACCATAAGGTGATAGATCACATTCAATTCTGCCATGAGATCACGGAAGATGTCTTAGTAAATCATTTTATGAATAGTAGTAAACATAATGATACTATACTGTACAGTGGTGGGGTTGCTTTAAATACTATTGTCAATGCTAAGATTAAAAAGGTAAGACCCAATTTAAATATTATACCACACTGTGCTGATGAAGGGTTAACACTTGGTATAGTTGAGTGGTTAAGAAAGCATTATGAACAACCAGAATTTGATAAAAGTGGATTCCCATTTTGGCAAAATGATGAAGCACCTGCTGAGAGACCATCACCTAAAACTATTACACAGGTTGCAGAGTATATTGCTGATGGTAAAATTGTTGGATGGTATCAAGGTCATGGTGCAGTAGGACCACGAGCATTGGGTAATAGATCTATACTGATGCGTCCTGATTTAGCAGATGGAAAACAGATTTTAAACGAAAGAGTAAAACATCGTGAGTGGTTTAGACCATTTGGTGCAAGTGTAATTGAAGAAAAAGTAAGTGATTACTTTGCATGGGAAGGGAAGTCAGACTATATGTTATATTGTATGGATGTAAAAGATCCAGAAACTTTTAAATCTATTACACATGCGGATGGTACATGTAGACCACAGACAGTAGGTGAGGATAAAGAAGACTATTACAATCTTATATCGGTCTTTGAAGAACTGACTGGATTACCAATGCTACTTAATACTTCACTCAATAATGGTGGTAAACCTATTGCTGGTAGAGTAAGTGACGCACTACAGTTATTACATGACACTGATCTGGATGTACTGTGTGTCGGAGACACCATCTATACTAAATAATACTGATGCATAAGTTGTTGATATGGCTGCTACGTGGTACGAAAACGAATTAAAGAATAAAAACTTTCTTGCACCTATAGGGTTCAAGTTCGTATTGGAGAAGGCACCCAAGGTAGCATTCTTATGTCAGTCAGCAAGTATACCCGATATTACTGTTGGTGATATTGATATTCCAACCAGAGGTTTGGTTGCTTATCCTATTGATGGTAATATACGTTACGGTGAATTTAATCTATCGTTCTTGGTAGATGAGAATTTAGAGAATTATCTTCAGATCCATAACTGGATGAGAGCATTAGGAACTCCACAGGATTTGAATGAAAGGGGTGTTTGGATAGTAGATAAAAGAACTACACCTGATGCTGCAAATTATAAATCACTTGTTAGTGATGCAACACTTCAGGTACTAAATAATCAAAACAACGTTTCGTTTGAAGTTGTCTTTGAGGATCTATTTCCAACGAACTTATCCACCCTATCATTTGACGTAACGCAAACCGACACGCAGTTCTTTGTTGCTGAGGTAACTTTCAAGTATACTTTGTATGAAGTTAGAGGAAGAAACTCTGGTACTAGAAGAAAAGCTTGACAACCGACCTACTTCGTGATAGACTCTTACCCATAGGAGGTCTAGCATGACTAAGGAACCCTTTGATAACTCCAATTGGAGAGAAGAATACAAAGCTTATACTTCTAGCAAGTATGAGTTAGATCTGCTTGAGAATGGACCCAAGAGCCTTGCTCAGTCATGGATGATGGGTGCATTATATAATAAGTGGAAGGATATAAAAGGATATAAAGATCCTGAACCACCAAACTGTCAATCAAGTTTAAAAGAATTTTTACAAAAAACTAAAGACCAAGGTATATAATGAATTTGGACACGATCCAAGAACAGTGGAGAGTAGATAGTCAAATCAATTCTGATTTATACTCTGAGGAATCTGTTAAGATTGCTAGTCTTCATGCAAAATACTATGAGTACATTAATGTATTCTCTGGTATGAAGATTGAAACAGAAGGTAAGTTGAATACCTTGGTACGTGACAAATGGAAATACTATAAAGGAAAGGCACCTGCGACAGCGTATCGTGAGGTGCCTTTTGATTTGAAATTGACTAATAGAGATGAAGTAGAAACCTTTATAAACGCAGACCCAGAGGTTATTAAGAGCAGATCCAAACTTGCATACATAGAAACATGCATGAATTATTTGGATTCAATTATCCGAATGATTAACAACAGAGGGTTCCACATCAAGAATGCAATTGATTGGGAAAAATTCCAAGCTGGTATGTGATGATTAACATTAAAAAGAAGAATGAGGTGTATCTCACTGTAGATGCTGACCCTCATGTTCACCATGAATTAGCGGATTACTTCACATTTGAAGTACCCTCAGCAAAGTTTTTACAACGGACGAAAAGATATCGTAGGTGGGATGGTAAGATAAGATTATATTCTCCTGGCACTGGAGAAATGTATGTAGGGTTGTTAGATTACCTACAAGAATGGTGTGACAGGAATGGATACGAATATGAATTTGAATCTAACGAACACTTTGGGTGGCCGCTGGAGGTAAATCAACTGGTAACTCCTCAATCAGTTGCGGGATTTGTGAAGGCACTGGGACTTCCAGTTCAGGTGCGCGATTACCAATACCGAGCAATATACGAAGCCCTGAGATACAACAGACGACTCCTATTGTCGCCAACAGCAAGCGGGAAATCTTTGATGATTTATTCATTGGTTAGGTTTCATGTAAACGTTGAGAGAAGAGTGTTAATAGTCGTTCCTACTACCTCTTTGGTAGAGCAGATGTACAAAGACTTTGAAGAATATGGTTGGTCTGCATCCAAATATTGCCACAAAATATACGCGGGGGAACAGAAAAATACTGAAGCTAGCTGCGTAATTACCACTTGGCAATCTATTTACAAGCAACCTCGCAAATGGTTTGCGAAGTTTGATGTTGTCATCGGTGACGAGGCGCACCTTTTCAAAGCCAAATCTCTTACTACGTTGATGACGAAGTTGCATAAGTGTAAGTATAGAATTGGTTTTACAGGTACATTAGATGGATCAGAATGTAATCAACTAGTATTGGAAGGTCTATTTGGTAGATGTTCTCAAGTAACTAGAACTAAAAACCTTATGGATAAAGGTCAAGTTGCTCAACTTAAAGTTAAGATCTTAGTTTTGAAGCACGATTATATACCGTTTGAATCGTACCAAGAAGAAATGGAATATCTAACATCTCATGAACAAAGAAATAAATTCATTATGAGATTGACGAAAGACCTACGCGGAAATACTCTAGTTCTCTTTAACTATGTAGAGAGGCACGGCATCCCTCTTTATGAACTGCTAAATAGTAATGTAACACAACCAGTACATCTAGTGCATGGTGGTGTTGATGTTGATGACCGTGAGAAGATAAGAGCTCTAGCAGAGGAGACCAACGATAACATTATTGTTGCATCCTACGGAACTTTTTCTACTGGTATCAATATCAAAAATCTTCATAATGTAATTTTTGCTAGTCCTAGTAAATCAAGGGTGAGAAACTTACAATCAATTGGTAGAGTATTGAGGAAGGGTGAGAACAAAAGTCAAGCAGTGTTGTATGACATAGCAGACAGTATCTCTAGAAACCAATTTCATAACTATACTTTAAATCATTTGTTTGAAAGAGTTAAAGTTTACAAAGAAGAGAAATTTGATTATGAAATCATAGACGTAAAATTAGGGTAGTAATGAGTTTAAACTACGTTAAGCACGATGAAGAGTTTCACTGTTGTATTAAGTTAAGCAGTGGTGACGAAATTATTGGTAAGTGTATTGTCTCAAGAGACAAAGCAACCTTTCCAGTTCAGGACTTATTGTATGTTGAAAACCCATTGGTAGTACAGAGTTTTACTAAAGAGATATCAGATGATAAAGCTGTTAAGGGTATTGGTTTCACTCAATGGCAGCAATTCTCAGACGAAGATTTTTATATAATAAACGAGAAGGATGTTGTTTCTATTGCTTCTCTCTCACGAGAAATGATATTTGTTTACGAATCATACCTGCACTCGCAACGCGGGGGCGCAGAAAAAGAAAAGATTAGAAAGGATCATCAAGTAGAAGTCACGAACAAAGAGGGTATGATTGGTAAAATATCTGATGCTCGTAAGAGATTTGAAGATCTATATAAGAAAAGCTAGAGGTAACCCTTCACAACTGACATTGTTATTCTAGAGACTAATCCTGATCTTGTCAAGCCCCCTTGACAACTTGGTCAGGATTTACTATAATAGGATGAGTCAGTTGGCTATAAATGTATACCAAACCTATGGCCCCTAGAAGAAAAAAGGAACATTACTTAGATAACAAAAAGTTCTTAGCAGAGCTTGAGAAGTATCGTGCCAAGATTCTTCGTAATGAAAGAGAGGGAAAACCAAAACCAAGAGTTAATAATTACATTGGTGGATGCTTCCTAAAGATTGCAACACATCTATCTTACAGACCAAACTTCATCAACTACATGTATAAGGATGATATGATCTGTGATGGTATAGAAAATTGTATTCAATACATAGACAACTTTGATCCTGCTAAATCTAAAAATCCATTTGCTTATTTTACACAGATAGTTTACTTTGCATTCTTAAGACGTATTGCTAAGGAGAAACGTCAGATGGAAATTAGAGATAAGATAATTGAGAAGTCAGGTTACCAAGAGGTAATGCATGTAGATGGTGAAAATAATAATGATTATAATGCTATTAAGGCACGTATAGAAACCAACCAGCGTTATAACTAGTGAAGATATTACTCATAACAGATCAGCACTTTGGTGTCCGCAATGATAACCAAGCGTATATTACTGCTTACCAGAAGTTTTATGGTGAGATTGTAATACCTTTTATTAAAGCAAGTGGTATCAAAACTATTGTCAATCTAGGTGATACATTTGACAAAAGAAAAAGTATAAATTTTCAATCTTTAGATGCTGCTAGAGATATGTGGTTTGATCCTATTAGAGATATGGGATGTCACATGACAATGCTCATAGGGAATCATGACATATACTACAAGAATACTCTCAGAATCAATGCTCCACGAGAACTATTGGGAGAGTACGACAACATTACTATCGTTGAAGACCCTATTACCAGTAACTTTGGTGGTCTTGACATTCTACTTCTGCCTTGGATATGTGATGAGAACAGAGATGATACCTTCAGAAGCATCACAGAAAGTCCTGCAACTGTCTGTATGGGCCATCTTGAGCTTAACGGCTTTGAGGCTCATCCTGGTGCCTTCATGACACATGGTATGGATAAATCTCCATTCAGTAGATTTAATAAAGTGTTTACTGGACACTACCATATGAAATCAAGGCAGGAAAATATAACATACCTAGGTAATCCCAGTCAGTTATACTGGAATGATTATGGTTGTAAACGTGGGTTCCATGTATTTGATACGGATACTCTAAAGACTACGTTCTATAGAAATCCATTTGACATGTTCCATAAGTTGTACTATAATGATGGGTGTGACTTGCCAGATCCTAAGACTATCAAAGGCACTTATGTCAAATTGATAGTAGAGAATAAGTCTGATCAAGTTAAGTTTGATCAGTTTGTTCGTAGACTACAGGACTGTGAAGTAGCAGACTTAAAGATCATTGAAGATCTCGGTACTGTTCTAGAAAAACAACTAGAAGTGGTAGAGACCGAAGACACTTTAACTTTGCTAGAGAACTACATAGATGAGATGGAACTCAAAGAAAACAAAACTAACATCAAGTCCATCATGAAGTCATTGTATGTAGAAGCATGTTCATATTAGTAGACAACAGTACTGAAGGAGTCTATGCTGTAAAAGCAAAAGACAAATCTAAAATCGTCCAAATCTTTGAGAAAGAGGATGATGCTGAACGCTACTTGGTACATCTTGAAGCAGAAGACTCACCTGATAAAAAGAATTCAAACTTGAGAATCGCAAATATTGATGTAGACATAGTAGCATCCAACTGTAAACAGTTTGGTTATCGCTACAGTATTATTGAATCCGACACTCTAGTTGTTCCACCACCCAAATGATAACCTTCCAGAAGATCCGATGGAAAAATTTCCTGAGTGCAGGAGATCAATTCATTGAGATCCCATTGAGTGAATCTCCATCAACTCTTATAATTGGAACCAATGGTGCTGGAAAGTCAACCATATTAGATGCTATTACATTTGTATTGTTTAACAAACCCTTTCGTAAGATAACAAAGGGTCAGTTAGTTAATAGTATTAATGAGAAAGGAACAGTAGTAGAAACAGAATTTGAAGTTAATGGTATAGAATATCTAGTACGTCGTCAGATCAAACCTAATAAGTTTGAGATATATTCTAATGGAAAACTAGTAGATCAAGATGCTGCTAACAGAGACTATCAAAAGTATCTTGAACAGTCTATACTTAAACTGAATTATAAGTCATTCACACAGGTCGTTATACTAGGGAGTAGTACATTTGTTCCATTCATGCAATTGAATGCTAGTGTTAGACGTGAGGTTGTAGAAGATCTATTAGATATTCAGATCTTTAGTGTTATGAATACACTGTTAAAGGATCGTATTAAGGAGTCTCAAGATCAAGGTAAAGACTGTGATCATCTATTAGCAATAGCAGAAGAAAGAGTTAACACTCAACAAGCACACATTGATAAACTATCAGCAATCAATGATGATAGAGTTCGTGAGAAAGAAGAAGAACTTTTAAATAATAAAGATTCTATTAAAGTTTTAAATGCTGATAGAGATAAGGTTGAATTTAAATTAAAAAGTGAAGAACCAAAAATAGATAATTACAAAAATGTTAAGAAAGATTTAGAAAAGTTAAAGAGTCTGAGAGTTAAAATTGAATCAAAACAATCTGCTTTGTTAAAAGAATTAAAGTTCTTTTCATCCAACAACGTATGTCCCACCTGCACTCAGACGATTGACATAGAATTTAAGACAAATAAGTGTACAACATTAGATGAAGAATCATCAACTTATAATACAGGATTATTAAAATTAGAAGGTCAAATTGATACATGTTTAAAAGATATAACTGAACTTGAAAAGTTAAATAAAAACATTTTTAAATTTAAAAACGATATTAATAATATTGAAAGAGACTTAATTCGTATTGAGAAAAGAAACATTACTATTGAGAAACAGATTCTATCTCTAACAGAAGACCAACCAAATATTAAAATTGAATTAGAAGCATTAGATGCTCTTAAGGTTAAGTTAGATCAGACTGAAAAAGATTGTGCAAAGATTAACAAAACCTTAGATGAGTACACAGCAGTATCATATTTGCTTAAGGATTCGGGAATCAAGTCACAAGTTATCAAGAAGTACGTACCAGTCTTTAATACACTGATCAATAAATACCTTCAGAGTATGGACTTCTATGTTAACTTCACTCTAGATGATGAATTTAATGAAGTAATTAGATCAAGATTTCGTGATGACTTCTCCTACTCCTCTTTCTCTGAGGGTGAGAAGCAGAAGATTGATCTAGCATTACTATTCACATGGAGAGAAGTTGCTAGAATGAAGAACTCCGCATCCACTAATCTTCTTATTTTAGATGAGGTATTTGATTCATCATTGGATGATTCTTCTACCCAAGAACTTATGAAAATCCTTAGAAATCTAGGGAGTAGTACTAATGTATTTGTCATATCACATAAGGGTGATATACTAGCAGACAAGTTCATGACCACTTTAAGATTTGAGAAGATTAACGATTTCTCCAAAATGAAAGATGTCTCATGACAGAACTACAATTCCACGTATATGAAAATGACAAGAGTGAAACTAAGGTAGTTGCTCATAGTCTAAGTGTTGATGAATTAGAAGACAAGTTGAAATCAGGAAAGGTTAAGTTTGGAAAGCATGAGGTCGTACCTGTATGGGAACCACCTTCAGATATAGATGCCAGTTATTGAACTGTCCACTAGTCTGTAGATTTTTCTTCTATACCTGTTATAATACATGTATACAAGAGGAATTGAATGAACGTTAACACTGAAGTCAAAGGTCAATTAGCAAAGTTACTCGCAACAGAGAACTTACATGTAGAGCATCGTAAGATCTCAACAGCATACTTTGATGTTCAGAAACGTGTTCTTGCTCTTCCTATCTGGAGAGATGTTAGCAATGATGTATATGATCTTCTAGTAGGGCACGAGGTAGGACATGCATTATATACTCCTGCTGATTGTTTCGGTGATGCTCCAAAGGATTTTGTGAATGTAATAGAAGATGTAAGAATAGAGAAGAAGATGAAGGTAACATATCCTGGTCTTCGTAAGTCATTTTATAAAGGATATAGTGAATTATATGATAAGGATTTCTTTGGTGTAAAGAAAGAGAATCCAGCAAGACTTCCATTCATTGATCGTATCAATTTATTCTATAAGATTGGTTCTCATCATGATATAACTTTTAGTGCTGAAGAACAAGTATATGTTGATCGTGCTGCTACTACTAATACATTTGAAGATGTTGTAGAACTTGCTAATGATTTGTTTGAATACTGTCAAGGTAAACAGCAAGAGAAGGAAGAGATAGATTTACCTGATCTACCAGTATCTTCTTTGAGTGGTGGAATGGATGAGAAGGAAGAGGAAGAAGTTGAGTATGATCCTGCTACACCCGATCCTACTTCAAATGAGAAGGGTGAAGGTCAGACTCCTCAACCAGCAGATGATGGTGAGGAAGGTAATGAGGATATTGATGTACCTACTGCTAACTCTGGTGGTGAAGATTATAATGAGACTGAGAGTGTTACAGATAAAGCAATGGCAGAAGCACAGAAAGATCTAGTTGATGATTGTGCTAAGGAGTGGGTATACCTTGATTTACCTAAAGTTAATCTTGATAATATTGTAAGACCTTACAAAGAAATTCTTACTGACCTTCACTTTCACTTCTTAGGTAGAGCACATGTAGATGCTGCATCACAAGAATATTATAACAAGCAACTTAGATTTAATTTTGATAAGTATAATAAGTTTAAGAAGTCTTCTGTAAAGACAGTTAACTATCTTGTTAAACAGTTTGAAATGAAAAAGTCTGCTGCTAACTATCAACGTGCAGCAACTTCTAAGACTGGAGTTATCAATACTAACTCACTATACAAGTATAAGATCAGTGAGGACATCTTCAAGAGAGTTACTACAGTTCCTGATGGTAAGAATCATGGTCTAGTAATGCATCTTGACTGGTCAGGTTCTATGACCACTCCTACACCTTCTGGCACACTTCTTACTGATACTCTTAAGCAAACTTTCAACCTAATTTGGTTCTGTAAGAAAGTAAACATTCCATTCAGAGTATATGCTTTTAATAATGGATGGGGTAACAGAGAAGATGCAGATCTCTTTGAAGCAAAAGAGAACGTACTTGCATTAGATGAGTCACTTAAATTGTATGAGTTCTTTACTAACAAGATGACCAATAAAGAACTTGAATTGCAGATGAAGTATATCTGGACTCAAGCATGGGCAATGAGATACGATTATGGTTGCAAATCATGTGCTAAGTATGGTCTAGGTGGTACACCATTAGCAGATGCAGTTATTTGTACTCGTCAGTTAGTTAACAGATTCAAATCTCAAGAGAAGGTTGATAAGGTTAACGTTGTAATCTTATCTGATGGTGAGTCAAATCCAATATCATATCTTACTAAGTGTGATTGGGAAGACCGTCCACTTCGCAGTGCCTATCTACAAAATTCTCGTGATAAAGTATTCATACTTCGTGATAAAGCATCACGTCACTCTGAGAAAATTGCTACTTCTTACAATTTAACTACAAAAGAGATTGTAAGATTTATGAATAGAGTTACAGATTATAATTGGATTGGAATTCGTATTGGTGATAAGACAGATATGAACACTATCTTACGTCACTGTGATGTATTATGGAGTGACTTAGAAGTTTACAATAAACAGTGGAGTAAAGAAAAATTTGTATCTACTGATAAATATGGATACAGTGAATTACTTATTCTAGGTTCATCTCATGTTGGTGGTGATGTTAATGACCTTGATGTAAAAGTTAAGGGTTCAGTTGCAACCGCAGGAGAACTAACTAGAGCATTTAAAAAGCATATGGGTTCTAAGATGACCAATAAGTTAATCCTTAATAAGTTCGTGGAGCAAATTGCATGACATTACCTAAGTGGGAATTTGAATATTATTATAAAGAAGATCGTGAGAAGTTTTACTCTGGTCATCTGTATGCACCTACTCAAGCGAGAGCGTGTTTAAATTTTCAGAAGGCATTTCCTAATGCTTATATGAAAGATCATCCTCATCCAGTATCAGGTGGATCTGAGGGTCAGGAAAGTATTGCTACTGATTCTTTAAATGATTTAGCAGCATCAACTACCTACAAGGGTGAACAGTTTTAGAACTGTCCACTCACCCCACCATTATAGTATTAGAACTGCTATAATGTTTATATAAACAAAAGAGAAAACATGCCTTCAAAACTTGAACTGTCAACAACTGACATCACAAAATTTATCAAAAGAAAGTTTGGTAATGAATTTGGGTCTGATGCTATAAAAGCTGCCGTTGACAAGTTCAACGTTAGTCAACCAACAGTTTTCAAAAGACTCAAGCAATTTAAAGTTGGTAGAGGGAAATGGGATCTCACCGTAGCAGATCTTGAGAGAGTATTTGAAGCACCTTCTAAGACTCCTGAAGTAAGTTTGATTCCTAATAAGGATTCTACCTTCGTTCCATTTGGTGCTTATAATGATCTTAAGAAGATCATACAATCTAAAGCATATTATCCTGTATTCATTACAGGTCTATCAGGTAATGGTAAGACTGTATCTGTAGAACAAGCATGTGCTGCCTCTGCTCGTGAACTTATCAGAGTAAACATTACAATAGAAACAGATGAAGATGATCTTATCGGCGGGTTCCGTCTTGTTAACGGCGATACCGTCTGGCACAACGGACCAGTTGTTGAAGCTCTCCAGCGAGGGGCTGTCCTGCTCCTTGACGAGATTGACCTTGCCTCAAACAAGATTCTCTGTCTCCAATCCGTCCTTGAAGGTAAGGGAATTTTCCTTAAAAAGATCGGAGAGTACGTCAGACCAGCAGCAGGGTTCACAGTCGTTGCAACCGCAAACACTAAAGGTAAAGGTTCAGACGACGGCAGATTTATTGGAACTAACGTGCTCAACGAAGCCTTTCTTGAAAGATTCCCAGTAACATTTGAACAGTCCTACCCTAGTCCTAAGACTGAAACTCGTATACTTGATAATGTAGGATGTGAAACTGAGTTTGCTGAGAACCTAGTTAAGTGGGCAGGAGCAATCCGTAAGACATTCTATGATGGTGGAGTGGATGAGATCATTACTACACGTCGTTTAGTACACATTGCTCAAGCATACACAATCTTTGGTGATAAGTTAAAGGCATTAACCAACTGCATCAATCGTTTTGACGAGGATACTAAGCAGTCATTCCTAGACTTGTACACAAAGGTTGACGCAGGAGAAGAAACAGAGTATAATGATGGAGAACTATCAGATGAACAACTTCTGAAGTCATTAGAAGATGAGTAACAAGTACAATGAATCCGAGATCCTAAAGGAGATCTCGGATTACATATCAGGAACATACAAGGGTCATTATTCTGTCGGTAACGTTCAGACTCTTGACCTTATTGATTCTGTAGGTGATGCTGAAGCGTTTTGTAGAAGTAATGTTCTCAAGTATGCTTCACGTTATGATCGTAAAGGTTCATCACGTAAAGATATTATAAAGATCATTCACTACGGTGTTCTTCTTTTACACTTTAATGATAAGCGTGAAGCAGCAGACCGTATGAACGCTAACAATTCAACCGCCTTCGCAGTAGACTACGACAAATGACCGTAATTTCAAAAGAGACCATTGATATCCTGAAGAACTTCAGTAGTATCAACAAGTCCATTGTGATTAAACCAGGAAGCACAATTAAGACACTGAGTGTTAACAAGAACATTCTTGCTGAAGCATCAGTGGAAGAGAATATTGATAGTCAGATCTCAATATATGATCTGAGTTCTTTCTTGGGATGCCTTAGTCTATTTGATCAACCTAAGTTTGATACAAGTAACAGTCAGTATCTTGCTGTAAGTGACAGTAGTGGTAAATCAAAAACTAAATTTTTCTATGCAGATCCTGATGTGATCGTGCAACCACCTGATCAAGATATTGAACTTCCATCTGAGGATGTAACGTTTACTCTAACACCAGAGAATCTAAATGCACTACAACGTGCAGCAGCAGTGTATCAGGTTCCTGATCTCTGTTTGTATGGTAAGAATGGTAAGATGCGTCTCTGTGTAACAGACAAAAAGAATGACACTTCTAACACATATTCCGTAGAGGTGGGTGAGACGGATCAAGAGTACTGTTATTGTTTTAAGATTGAGAATCTTAAATTAGTACCCTGTGAGTATAAGGTCACTATTAGTAATGCTAATGTTGCCTTGTTTGAGGGTGATTCAGTTAAGTATTGGATAGCACTTGAACCATAATGAAACCTTGGATCTATAAGTTTCCATTACATAAAGAGTTGAAACCAGTTTTACTAAAGAGTATTGAATACTCTGATGGTAAGCAGGTTCAGCATGATCCTTATAGTGCCGATGATTCTATTAGTAGAACTGATTACTACTCTGAAAAATCATTAGATGAGAAAGGGTATCTAACACTCCTTCATAATAATCTAAATGATTTCTATGTTAAACTCCATGCTCATTATTGTTTGAGAGATTCCCAATTATTAAATGGATGGTATCAACAATACACTGTTGGAGATAAGCATGGGTGGCATTGTCATGGACAAACTTCTGTGGCATTTGTGTACTATCTTGAACTTCCAGATCCCAAAGAGTGTACAGAATTGATAGAGTATGATACTATGGTTAAGTACCAACCAGATGTTGTGGAGGGTGACATCTTTGTTTTTCCTGGTATGATCCCTCATAGATCACCAATCATAAATGGTGATCAACGAAAGACAGTTATCAGTTGTAACATTTCTTTCGGATACGTAGATTCTCCTCAACTGGAGAGCAGATTAAAAAACTATGAACAATGATTTTCTTTGGGTTGAGAAATATAGACCCAAGACAATTGAAGATTGTATTCTTACTCAACCTATTAAGGATACCTTTAAAGGTTTCTTAGAGGCAGGTGAGATACCTAACCTTTTACTTGCTGGATCTGCTGGTGTAGGTAAGACTACAGTTGCTAAAGCATTGTGTAATGAATTGGGAGCAGATTTCTATGTCATTAATGGATCGGATGAAGGTAGATTCTTGGACACTGTACGCAATCAGGCAAAGACCTTTGCTAGTACTGTCTCTCTTGTTGGTGGAGCGAAGCATAAAGTACTTATTATTGATGAAGCGGATAATACCACCAATGATGTCCAGTTACTCTTACGTGCAAGCATTGAAGAGTTTCAGAAGAACTGTCGTTTTATATTTACGTGCAATTATAAGAATCGCATTATTGAACCCTTACACTCACGTTGTTCGGTTGTTGACTTCGGAATAACTGGTAAGGATAAGATGGAGATATCAGGTCAGTTCTTCAAACGTGTTAATTATATACTTGCTACTGAGAATGTAGAGTTTGAGATGAAGGTCGTTGCTGAGTTGATCAAGAAGTACTTCCCTGATTGGAGAAGAGTACTGAATGAACTTCAGCGTTATGGATCCAGTGGTAAAATTGATAGTGGTATTCTATCAGTCATTGGTGATGCTCCTATGGAGGAGTTAGTATCAGGATTGAAAGCAAAGAATTTTACAACAGTTAAGAAGTGGGTGGTGCAGAATATTGATAATGATATTACTGCCTTATACCGTAAGGTATATGACACCCTATATACTAGACTGAATCCTCAGTCTATAGCTGCTATGGTATTAATCATTGCAGACTATCAGTATAAGGCAGCATTCGTTGCTGATCAGGAGATTAATCTCTTGGCAAGTTTAACCCAAATCATGATGGAGTGTGAATTTAAATGAGTTTATCAACGCAAGTGGAAGAGTCTTTACTAGACGCACAAGAAGATTTACGTAATGCATTAGCATTCTCTGCTCGTGGAGAGAAACCGTACGTAAGTAAGCACATTGCTGATCTACTTCATAACATAGAGAATCTATTAACAGTTGTACCTATGTTAGAAAAAGCTGAGGAAATTTTTACTGATGAGTCTTAAAGGTTTAAAAACACCACTACGTTATCCTGGTGGTAAGTCTCGTGCAGTGCCTAAGTTAGCAGAGTTCATTCCTGATCTATCTAAGTATACGATCTATCGTGAACCATTCTTAGGTGGTGGGTCTATGGCACTTCACATTACAAAGACTTATCCTAAACTTAAGATATGGGTTAATGATCTCTATGAACCACTCTATAATTTCTGGTGTGTTCTTAGAGATGAGGGTGACTATCTGTATAAAGAACTTGTAAAGATTAAGGAAGACAATCCTAATCCTGACTCTGCAAGTAAACTATTCAGACAGATGAAAGAAATAGTTAATGATAAAAGTCAAACTTCTGATAAAGATAGAGCAGTTGCTTTCTATATTATTAACAAGTGTTCTTTTAGTGGTCTTACTGAGTCCTCATCATTCTCTAAGCAAGCAAGTGATTCTAATTTCTCAATGAGAGGGATTGAAAAACTTCCTTCCTATACAGATCTGATACAGAACTGGCAAATTACTAATTATCATTTTGCTTCTTTGTTAGATGATACTCCTGAAGCATTTGTATACTTAGATCCACCATATGAAATTGGTGATGCTCTCTATGGTAAGAGAGGTGGTCTACATAAGTATTTTGATCATGATGCCTTTGCATCATCTTGTGACAATTATTGCTGTAAGCAATTAATCAGTTATAATAGTACTCAGGTAGTGAGAGATCGCTTTAAGTATTGGATCGCTGCTGAATTTAGTCACACTTATACCATGCGTTCTGTGGGTGACTATATGAAAAATCAGAACGAACGTAAAGAGTTGGTACTAATGAACTATGAAGTGTGAAGTTAAACTCTATGTGGCAGGACAAGTTTTCACTGAGACTGTTCGTTGCCGTAACTATGATGAAGCAAGAGAGGTCGCACTTGCTAGAAATCCAAACGCTAGAGTGTTAGGAGTGACTGCTGTTTTTGATTAAAATTTGGAGAATATGGAAGTATGCCTTGGGAAGCTTCTCGGATACTGAAACTGCAAAGTATGATAATGCTGTATGTATTGTACGCAGCATTATCTTTATTACTTACCTTACTACTAATTTGTTTATTACTGCTGGTGTAATTCGCCATTGGAACGATGCAACTCAAAGACTACCTGAACAGTATCAATCAAACTAAAGAGAATATAATGGATCAGGATCCCCTAACAGAGAAGGGGTACCCTGCTTATATTGTTAACAAATGCATGTCACATCATATAGACACAGTGATGCATGCTAATGAGATGAATCGTTGTACCAACCTTCCATCCAAATTACAGTACGATTTTTATATAAATACGGTTAGACCGAGGAAGCGTTTCTCTCCTTGGGGCAAAAAGGACACGGTTGAGAACCTTGAGCTTGTACAAAAATACTATGGTTACTCCATAGAAAAAGCAAGACAAGCCATATCGCTACTGTCCCCGCAACAACTTGACTATATTAAATCAAAACTGAATACTGGAGGTTTAACATGAGCGAGGAACAGGATATATCGTGGACTAAAAACGATATGGTAGAAGTTACTCTTAGGGAACCAGATGATTTCCTAAAGGTACGTGAGACACTCACACGTATTGGAGTAGCATCTAGGAAAGAAAAGAAACTATATCAATCTTGTCACATCTTACATAAGAAAGGACAATATTACATAGTTCATTTCAAAGAACTGTTTGCCCTAGATGGTAAACGGACAAATCTATCTCAGAACGATGTTCAGAGGAGAAATAGGATCGTACAACTCTTATCCGATTGGGGATTAGTTGATGTACCTAAGAAAGAATCTATAGTAGATACTGCTCCACTGAGTCAGATTAAGATTATATCTTACAAAGAAAAGGGTGACTGGGATCTTGAGTCCAAATACAACATTGGAAAAAAGAAAACTACCACGGAGGCATAGATGGCAGATAAAGAAGAAGTCCTTATAGAGGAAGAAGAGAAGGAAGAGAAGAAGAAGGGTGTTTTTGGTAAAGTCAAAGATGCTATACTTCCAGACCCAGAAGAACAAGCAGCGATTGTTAGTACATTTGTTCGCCTTGGTGTTCTTGTGTGGTCGGGTGGAATATTGACTCTTAATTATGTGGCAATTCCTGGTGTACCACAACAAAAAATAGATCCAACTTTTATAGCTTCAGTTTTTACAGGAGTTTTAGCTAGCTTCGGAATTCAGACAGCATCTAAGAAAGGTGATGGTACTATGAAGATGAACGGCAATGGTAATGGAGCAGGAAATGTTGGTAAGAACGGTGGTCCCACACAGACTATTGTTATTGAGCAAGCACCATTAAAAATTATTGCTGAGTCACCTAAGAAAGACGAGACATATAAATTGTGATAGACACTTCACCTAGTTCTATAAGGATGTTTGCCATTATAGTTCTAGGTTTGTTGTGGGTGTACATCTATAACCATCCAACAGATTAAGCATTTATTAAATGTGTAAATAAATAATAGTGGATGCTCTACCTTTATGTGCAAGGGTGGAACGACACTATGGACTGGGAATTAGAAAATGAAAATCTTAACCTTAAAGATATGATTATTGTTTACGAACAAGAAATTCAAAAGTTAGAGGTTGAAAACAAAGCCCTTAATAAAGAGGTGACTTTGTTACGAAGGCTGCTAAAATATAAGACCAACGGTAATCAAGAGACCGAGCTGAACAATGATGCAGTTTCATGAAAAAGAGGTTAATCGCATACTACGTGCATGCGAATACTACAAGAGTGCTATCGGGAATCAAGACCCTAGCATTGCTGAAGAATACGACAAAGTAATTCACAAACTACATAGTTATGAACAAGAGATGGACTGTCCAGATTGTTGGGATCCCACCTCTACGTGTGCATTACATGTATGAAAGATCTTTGGAAAAATTATAGGAAGGCAGTATTTGATACCTTTCCTGATCTTAAATTTGAAAGACAACATGCTAACTGGGAGAATAAGAAAGGCACTAAGTTAACTGCTGACTTATACTCTGGTAAGTATTTTCTTAAGTCCAGACATGTTGACATCTGGGATGAGAAATATCTTAATATTCATAACAATATAATCTATCCTAAGACACCACAGGTAGGAGATGAGATAATCCCTTGCTTTGGTATGGATTTGATGGGGTTTAGTGAGAAGAAAGTTATAATAGTATTTGATTTCCAACATCCAATAGAGAATTATCTGTATGAGGTAGACAGTCTACCATTTGCAGAGAAAGATTATAGATTCTTTGAGAAGGGTAATCATTTTTCAAAGAATATTTACGTTAGATACTGTGAGGCATCAGAGGTAGACGATTATCTACCAATGTTTAAGACATATTTGCTGTGGTATAAACATCTAATAGATGAAGGAAAACCTACTGGAGAAGATGGTAACTATTACCATGACTTTGATAAGTATATGATCAAGTTAGATCCTATCTCAGGGTATCTGGGTAGTGCTTTTGGTAAAGAAGAGTCTAAGAAACTAATTAAGGAATTCTTTTTTAGTTATGCGTGACTTAGTAGATGACTTGGCATCTTTAATAACAGATGTCATAGAAGATTTCCCTGATGTGGAACCATTAGACAGTCCTATCCCTGAAGTAAAGAAGGATGATCTAATAATAACAAACAAGATGAGTAAGTGTCCTCCACTTAGAAAGATGCATCTTGAGTTGGCAAATCTAAATGGATTAAAGATACTACATTCAGTGTTCTTTCCTAATCCTCATTATAATTTACCTATCTTTGGATGTGATATAGTTTCTACAGGTAAGACAATAACTGCTGCTATCGTTGATGTGTCTCCTGTAAGAGGTTTTGATAACTGGGAAGACATTAGAGAACTTAGTAATGAATATAACTTCAGTGAAAGAAGACCAATACCATTATGGGGTGATGAGATCTTCTCACCTTACTGTAAGTTTATGCGTATCAATAAGAATATAGAGCAGGTTAATTTCTATTGTCTTGTACTACATTATCTTCATGTATATCGTAATCTTGTTTTAGAATCTAAACCAGATTCAAACTGGGTTAATACTATGTTGAGGTATGATGATCAGATTCATTACTGCAACCAACAAAAAAAGAATGATAAGACTCGTGGTATATTAGAAAAATTATTTGATGAAGAATGGGCAAGGAACTATATAGATACAGTACTATTTGACATACCTACAACGAATGAACTACAAGGAATGCGGAGTTGACATAGAAGCAGGTCAACGATTTGTAGAACTCATATCTGAAAAGGTTAAGTCCACTCATACTCCACAAGTATTGGGTGGATTTGGTGGTTTTAATGGGATGATGAGAGTCCCAGAAGGATATGAAAGACCTGTATTAGTTTCAGGTACTGATGGAGTTGGTACGAAAATTAATGTAGGACAAATTTTTAATAATGATGAAGCATGGTATTGTCTAGGCAGAGATCTAGTAGCAATGTGTGTGAATGATGTTATTTGTAGTGGTGCTAAACCATTATATTTCTTAGATTATATTGCCACTGGTAAATTAGATGAGAATGTTCTCAAACAGATTGTATTTGGTATAGGTGATGGGTGCCACGAGGCACAGTGTGCCCTTCTAGGGGGTGAAACAGCAGAAATGCCACGTATGTATAGTCACGGTAAGTTTGACCTTGCAGGGTTCTGTACAGGTATTGTAGAAGAGACTGAGATTATTGATGGAAAACTGATTAGAAAGGGTGATAAGGTTATTGGTATAGCAAGTAGTGGCATCCATAGTAATGGTTATTCAATGATCAATAATATGTTGTTCCATCAGCATATAAAGGCAGCTGATACTCCTGAACTTATTGAACCTACCAGAATATATCATCGTATGATACAAGAATTGTTAGATGAAGTTCCTATTGTTGGTATGGCACATATAACTGGTGGTGGTATACCAGGTAATTTACCACGTTGTTTACCAGAAGGTCTTGATGTTCATGTAGATTATACTTCATGGGATATACCTCCTATATTTGATAAGATTCAGAATGCTGGAAGTGGTCCAGCAGGTACATCATACAGACTTCCTGATGATGAGATGAGAAAGGTCTTTAACATGGGTATAGGATTCTGTATAGTAGTTCCAGCAGATGTAGAGTATGATACTCGTAAGATAATTTGGGAATCTAATGGTGTTAAGTCGTGGGTAATAGGTGAGGTATGTTAAGTACTGAGTATAGAAAAAGAGCACAGACTCTGTGCTATCACATTAGAAATGGTCTAGAGATATCACTAGAGGATATGATTTGGATTGAGAAACTAGCTAAGGCAAACCGTACTGTCAATGATATGCTACGTGAAGCAAGAGACAACACACCTCCATCTCAAGTCTGATATATAGAACAGTTAAAAAATTACCATGCAGAAAATTGTCAACATCGTTGCTCTTGCGTCTGGTGCTGTATCTATTGCCGTTGTTGGTGGTGGGTTATTTCTATTCCTCAATCGCGCATCCCTCATTGATGGCGTTAAATCTCAGGTTATGGAAGCAGTTACTGGAGCACTGCCAGGAATGGTGGACACTGCTCTCCCAGAAATTCCTAGTGTTCCCTCCTCCACAGGTGGTGTCATGATGGATGCTCCTATGGCAGATCCTAATCCTAATATTGGCGCACTGTAATGTCTGAGATACCTGAGATAGGTATCAATGATATTGATATTGGTATTCCCGATATCAATATGAGACAGATTCAGGTTTTAAATCCAAATGTTTGGACAATAAATGTCCCAACTGCCACTCCTCCAACGGTTCCAGTAACAAGTGTTATTGGTAAACCGATTGTTGATATGCCAGGATGTGTAGAAGCACATACTGAAGACGATGGTAAGGGTGGTAGTCTCGCAGATAATGATCCTAAAGGTGTACGAGTTTATTGTGATGCAGGAACTCCAAGTTTCAATCCTATGGATTATGAACCTGAACAGTTAACTATACAGCGTGAGGCACCTGTACCAGCAGTACCTAATCAGGAAGTACCTCCTGCACCTGAAGTTCAAGCACCAGAGATACCTAAAACTACAAAAGAAGATCCACCCTGTCCACCACCTAATGCTCCTAGAATAGGTGACGTGGCTCAGAGTGGAGAAGAGGCAGTTGCTGCCTATGAATTACAAGTAAATCCTGCTAACCCTACAGAAAAGATCTGCGTTACGATCTATGAGGATTTAACAGTAGTTGAAAAATATTTACCGAGCGTTCCAGTTGTAACAACTACGGCTGGGATTGCTGCTGCTGCAACGACTTCTGCCCTACTTGCAAAACCCCTAGCGGATTTACTTCTGAAGGTTGTGAAACCTGCTGTGAAGAAGTTGTTAACGAAAGTCCAGACTCTACTTGGGAAGACTCCTCCGAAACCGTCCCGATCTGAAGTGTTGGCAGACCAGTATCGTTTGAAGAAAGGTCTTCCTCCTTTGAAGTTGAAACGGAAGAAGTAGTACCAATAGATAATGTTCCTAGATCTTCAGCAGTTCCATTTGCTTTAGGAGTTAAAGAACCTCTTTCTATAGTATGTGAGTGTTGTGCTACAACTCCAGGTGGGTTTACTAACATAACGTCCTCACATACCTTAGCATAACGAGACTTTGGATGGAAGACTATACCCTGTTTCATCAATTCTCCACAATTTTTTAATCTTGCGATCTCAAAGTCTAATCTTTTGTTAGCGGTGGCTTGTTGTACTGCTGCTATATTAACTGATGCTGCTTCCTTACAAAGTCTTTGTAGTTTCTTATCTAGTGGGTGAGATATAGTTGCTGAGACACCTACAGACCAGTTATGGGTATCCTTTTGTCCAGTTCTAGTAGGGATGTAGTATAAAATTTCACCTGGATTATCAGGTACACCATCATCATTAGCATCAACGTTGTTGTAGACTGGATCATTATAGTATTCCTCAAACGGATCCTGCCATGACATCGTTCGTGTGACGTATGGTGTGATATTAAGGGTCGGTCCTTGACATTGCACTCCACCACCATAGGTGTTAGTTATGTATGGACCTTGTAAAACTTGTATTGCCTGGTTTGTGACTGAGCCAGAAGAATTAGCGACAGGATTAGCGGTTGCTGATACACCACCAACGTCTGTCTGAGCATAAACATTAACTGGTAAGAACCCTGTTATAGCAAGGGAACTCCCTATTGCGAGAAGATACTTGTTGTGTCTGTGACGGATGTTACTTCGGTCACTCTTTGAATTATTGTTTGATTCTGAAGCCCAGGTCCGAGATATGTTTCGGTCATTTGAAAACTTGCACCTGGCGTTGTCATTGTCCAATTTGGTTTGTTGTTTAAATCTAAACCAGTCCATGTTGAAGTCACCCCATCAATTGTATTCGTAGATGTTGTTGTACCTGGTGTTATTGAGGTACCATCGTGCTGGATCCCTGTACCAGTAACACTGTACTGCCAGCCTGTAGCATAATCCATGCTATTGATTGTCTCAGTTACCTTAGACGTAGTTTCAGTATGGCTCGTCATGGAGCCCTGGGTAAAATTAGGGACCACTGGCACTGCGTTAGCAGCACCAGCACTACCCAATAACATTAGTAATGCTATTACCCTTTTCATCTTAGTATATAGTAACTTCAGATACGAACTGTCCAGTAGCCGAGGTTCCAGGATTTCCTGCGGTTACCGTCATGGCACCAGCAGTCGTGATGGTTCCAGCGAGACCAGTCTTATCACCAGGAGCACTGGATGATATGTTAGAATATCCTTGCACGTCTCCTACATCAGCAGCAGTAGTTACTATACTATCACCCATAGTTACATTCTGTGTGAATGAATATGAATTACCTTGGGTAGTCTGTACTACATCGGGAAGGGCAAAAGTTGCAGCTCCAGCAGTAGATACAGCTGATATGCCACCTAAGTTACTAGCAGCACTACCACCTGACGGTGTAATAGTTGTTGTAACACCATTACCTGATGTATTGTATGTATTGCCCACTCTGGATACAGTTGTGAATCCTGACTGAGTTTCTAGTTGTACTGAGCTACTCAATTTATGGGTAAGACCACCTGCATTAGCAGCAGTGGCACTCATCAAAATCATAACGAAAGGAATTACCTTTCTCATTTTTTATCAATTTAAATAGTCAAGCCTATTTATAGTTTTGTAACTTCGGTTCTCTGTATAATTACTTACGGTTATACCATATTCATATTTTCTTAAGGGTATACTAAATATTTGTGTCGCCTTCGGGGACAAATTAAACCACTCGCTTACTAAAGGAGAGCTATGACAAACAACCTAACACGCTATCGTGCAGCAGATCTACCAGAGCTGTTTGATAAAATCACTCGTAACAGTATTGGACTCAACGATGAGTACTTTGATCGTTTCTTCAATATCGCTACACCACAAAGTAATTATCCACCATACAATCTTGTAACTATTAACAACGTGGAGTCACGTTTGGAGATTGCACTTGCTGGATTTAAAAAAGAAGATGTTAAGGTCTACACAGAGTATGGTAAACTCAGTGTAGAGGGTTCAAAAGAAAAACAAGAGGACGTTGAATACTACCATCAAGGTCTTGCTCAGAGATCTTTCACTAGAACATGGACTCTTACTGATGAAACCGAAGTCAAGGATGTTAAATTTGAGGATGGTCTTCTCACTATCGTGCTGAAGAAGATTGTTCCTGAACATCATGCCAGAAAAGAATGGTTCTAAGTTGGGACACTTTAGAAACTGTCACTCCTTGACAAATTCTTAACCTTCTGGTATTATAAATAACTTAACATAACTACACAGGCCCGAAATAATCGTACCCTGCGTCAGATGTTACAAAGTTTCCCATGTCGGGGAGACTATCATCCGCAGGGTTTTTCCGTGCGAGATACTTTTAAAACAATCATGTCAATCAAATCAACAATCGCTGCTGTTGCAGCCTCTCCGTTCCTCCTCGCTGGTGCAGCTTTTGCTGGTCCATACGTGAACGTTGAGTCTAACCTCTCTTATCCTACTGGAGATTACTCTGGTGCTGCTACTGATATTCATATCGGTTATGAAGGTGCTACTTCTGAAGGTAAGCTTGCATACTACGTACAAGGTGGTCCATCTGTAGTTCATACAGAGACTTCTGATGACTACGAGACAGAATTGTCTGGTAAGGTAGGTGCTTCTTATGCTGTTGCAGAGTCTACTTCTATCTACGGTGAGTTCTCTGGTGCTACTGCTGGCGAAGACAGCGATGGCGATACAATCCGTAACTGGGGTGCTAAAGCAGGAGTTAAGTTCACATTCTAAATCACAAAGTGATATATAGTGTATAACTGAATAAGAGAACCCTTCGGGGTTCTCTTTTTATTGGGAACAACTATGAATTTTTACTATAATCTTTCACCATCTGGTTACAGTGGTGACAGGGAGGTCTTGACAATTGAACTCCCATCGTATATGATGGAGGATGTCTTAGAGCATGCTAGGAATATAGCATATGATAAGGACACTCATACAAACAAAGTCCTTAAGGACATAATTAGTCAAAGTATTAACACAATTTCTGCAAAGAGTTATGAGCGTAAAAATCGCAAGACTAAAAAGCGGTGAAGATGTCATCGCTGACATCAAAGAAGTTAGTGCCAAGGAAGACACTAACAAAACTGCTATCGCTTTTTGTTTTAAAAATCCTTACTCAGTCATTCTGGATGATCAATCTGAGATTGAGATGGAATTATGGGGTGAAGGTGATGAAGACCTAGAAGAAGAACCAGAAATTCTTCCAGAGAACCAAGAACAGATCAATAAGAATCCTAATCTCATCCTGTATCCTTGGTGTCCACTAGCAACTAACAAGGAATTTTTTGTTCGTTTGGAAGAAGTAGTTACAGTCTATGATCCTCATGGTCAGGTAACTGAAAAGTACAATGAACTTATAGAAGCAAAGGAATCTAACAATGATCAAGGTAGTACTACTTAAGAATGGTGGTCTAAATGACTATCTCATAGGAAGAATAGAAGAATTGGATGAGGAACCTAGTCTCTTTATCCAAGACTGTTTCAAGATCGTGAACGATCAGTTGGAAGTTTATCCAAAGTATTCAGGACAACGTGATTTGTTCTTGACATCTGAGTCAATCTTTACTATAGTGGATCCAAGTGCCACAATGGTGGAACTATACGAATCCACTGTACCTGCTAAACCACCTGCTGAATGAGTTTTTACACAAACGTCCAACTCTTAGGAAACACTGTTCTCTATAGAGGATATGAGGATGGGGAGCGAGTAGAAACTCGTTTCCAGTTTTCACCTACTCTGTATATTACTAGTAATAAGAAGGAAAAGTGGAAGACTTTACAAGGACGTGATGTGAAACCTGTTAACTTCAATACTGTTCGTGAGGCAAGAGACTTTGCGGATAAGTATCATGGTGTTGAGGGTGTAGAAGTACATGGGTATGACCGTTATCTCTATCAGTTTATCTCTAATGAATTTCAAGGTGAGATAGATTATCGTATGGATCAAATGAACATCCTTACGATTGATATTGAGGTAGCATGTGAGAATGGATTCCCTGATGTGGATGCAGCAGCAGAAGAAATGCTCTGTATTACAGTCAGAGATCTAGCAACTAAGAAATATATTGTCTGGGGTACTAGAGAATTTCAAACAGAGCACGAGCATTACATCTTTGATGGTGAGCGTGAGATGCTTGCTCACTTTATTAACTGGTGGGCACAGAATACTCCTGACATTGTTACTGGTTGGAACTGTAATCTGTATGACATACCATATATTTGTCGTAGAGTGTCACGTATCCTTGGAGAGAAGTGGATGAAGTCTTTGTCACCTTGGAATAAGGTTGATGAGGAAGAAGTTTACATTCAAGGTCGTCGTAATATTTACTATGATATATGTGGTGTATCAATCCTAGACTACTTAGACTTATATAAGAAGTTTACCTATACTAATCAGGAATCTTATCGTCTTGATTACATTGCTAACGTAGAACTAGGTGAGAAGAAGTTAGACCACTCTGAGTATGATAATTTTAAAGAGTTCTATACTAGAGACTGGCAGAAATTTATTGATTACAACATAAAGGACGTTGAACTTGTTGACCGTCTTGAAGACAAGATGAAACTGCTAGAACTAGCAGTGACAATGGCATACGATGCTAAGGTTAACTTTGATGACGTTTACTCACAGGTTCGCATGTGGGATACTATGATATATAATTATCTAAAGAAGAAAAACTTTGTTGTACCTCCAAAGAAACGTGAAAAGAAAGATGAAAAGTATGCTGGAGCTTTTGTCAAAGAGCCGATACCAGGACTCTATAATTGGGTGGTCTCTTTTGACCTTAATAGTCTTTATCCTCATCTTATTATGCAGTACAATATCAGTCCAGAAACCCTATGGGAGACTAGACATCCCAGTGCGAGCGTTGAGGGGATCTTGAATGAAGATGTAGAATTTAATTCTAAATTTGCTACGTGTGCTAATGGTGCTCAGTACCGTAAAGACATACGTGGTTTCCTACCTGAAATGATGGAGACTATTTACAATGAGCGTACGATCTATAAGAAGAAAATGCTTCAAGCGAAGCGGGATAATGAGACTAACCCAAGTGCAAAACTACAGAGAGATATTAGTAAATTCAATAACATCCAGATGGCTCGCAAGATTCAACTTAACAGTGCCTATGGAGCTATTGGAAACCAATACTTTAGATATTACAACTTGGCTAATGCTGAGGCGATTACTCTATCGGGTCAAGTTAGCATCCGTTGGATTGAAAACAAAATGAACCAGTATCTAAACAAGATACTTAAAACAGAGGAGGAAGACTATGTTATTGCTGCTGATACCGATAGTATTTACCTTAACTTGGGGCCTTTGGTTGACAGTGTATACAAGGAGCGAGAGAAAACTGATAAGAGCGTTGTCTCGTTCCTTAATAAGGTCTGTGAGGTGGAACTTGAGAAGTATATTACGAGTTCTTATGAAGAGTTGGCCTCGTACGTAAGTGCCTATGACCAGAAGATGTTTATGAAACGTGAGACCATTGCCAACAAAGGTATATGGACAGCGAAAAAGAGATACATCTTAAATGCATGGGACATAGAAGGAGTTAGATTCTCAGAACCAAAACTTAAGATCATGGGTATTGAAGCAGTTAAGTCTTCAACCCCTGCACCATGTCGTACTGCCATTAAGGAAGCACTTAAAGTTATTATGAATGGTGATGAGAAGGATGCTCAAAAATATATTGCTGACTTCAGAGAGAAGTTTGAAGCAATGCCACCAGAGGATGTAGCATTCCCTCGTGGATGTAATGGTGTAAAGAAGTGGTCTAATCCAGCAGGACTGTATAGTAAGGGTACTCCCATACATGTCCGTGGTGCTATCCTTTATAACTATCACATCAAGAAAAATAAACTTACACACAAGTACCCATTAATAAAAGATGGTGAGAAGGTAAAATTTATTTACTTAAAGACACCAAACAAGATAGTTGAGAATGTCATTTCATTTATGAATGTGTGGCCTTCTGAACTACAGCTTGACAAACAGGTGGACTATGACCTACAATTCCAGAAGAGTTTCCTAGATCCACTAAGAGTCATTCTTGACACAATCGGGTGGAAACCTGAGAAAGTAGCAACCTTAGAACATTTATTCGGATGAGTTTTTTAAAAGATGTAGTAGGAGAAATCGGAAACGAGTATGCTTCCATTGTCTCTGAGGGTGTAGCAGCAGGTGATACTGCTAACTACATTGATACAGGCAGTTACATTTTCAATGCACTATGCAGTGGGTCTATCTATGGTGGTCTTCCATCTAACAAGATCACTGCCTTAGCAGGTGAGACTAGCACAGGTAAAACCTTCTTTGCTTTAGGACTAGTACGTAGTTTCCTAGAGATGGATAAGGATGCAGGTGTTATTTACTTTGAGTCTGAGTCTGCACTATCAAAAGATTTAATTCAAGAGAAAGGTATTGATGGTGATCGTATAGTTATTGTACCTGTAGTAACAGTACAAGAGTTTAGAACTCAGGCAATTAAAATTCTTGATAAATATTTACAGCAGGATTCATCTGAACGTAAACCTTTAATGTTCGTTCTTGACTCTCTTGGTATGCTAAGTACCACCAAGGAGATAGAGGACAGTGAAGCAGGTAAAGAAACTCGTGACATGACTCGTGCTCAGGTTGTTAAATCTATTTTCAGAGTTCTTACACTGAAACTGGGTAAAGCAAACGTACCACTTATAGTTACAAACCATACCTACGATGTTGTCGGCAGTTATATCCCTACTAAAGAAATGGGAGGCGGGAGTGGCCTCAAGTATGCCGCGTCTACAATCATTTATCTCAGCAAAAAAAAGGAAAAGAGTGAGAAAGAGGTTATTGGAAACCTTATTAAAGCTAAGACAGCTAAGTCAAGACTCTCTAAAGAAAATTCAGAAGTAACCACACGATTATTCTATGATAAAGGATTAGATAGATACTATGGTCTCCTAGAACTGGGAGAAAAGTATGGTGTCTTTACTAAAAAAGGAAACCGTATCGTTGTTGGTGATACCTCTGTGTATCCTAAACAAATACTACAGGATCCAGAGAAGTATTTCACCCCAGAATTAATGCAAGCACTTGATGAGTGTGCTCAAAAAGAATTCAGTTACGGTAATGAAACAACTTAAAGATTACGTCCGTGTATACGATGAGGTCATTGACAAAGACCTAGCTAAGAAGTGTATTGATCTCTTTGAATCTAATACTGACAAGCATGACCGAGTTGAGACTGAGAATCTTAAACCTCAGTTCACTCAGTTAAATTTTACTCAGTTATATAAGGAGAGTGAAGAGAGTAAGATTCAACATGAACCTCTTCATTACTTACTACAGACTGCCTTCATGGGGTGTGTCAATTTATATAAGACTGAGTTAAATATTGGAGATAATTTTCCATACGATATAGCACTAGAAGAATTTAGAATTAAGAAGTATAAACCAGATGGTCTTGGTGCTTGTGATGCACCTAGTGGAAGACCTGATCAGTTTGCCAAGCATGTGGATGTCCTTGACTATAATTCTGCTCGTAGATACCTTGGATTCTTCCTGTATCTAAATGAACCTGAACAGGGTGAGACAGTATTTCCTAATTGGAGTCAGTGGATTAAGCCAAAGTGTGGTAGAATGATGGTGTTCCCACCAACATGGATGTTCCCTCACGAAGGAAGACCATGTAGAAAATATCCTAAGTACATCGTTGGATCCTATCTCCACTACCTATGAATACAGAACTACTGATCATCACGAACCTGCTATGTCACGAGCAGTATGTTCGTAAGGTAGTTCCTTTCTTGAAGTCAGAGTACTTCAGTGAGTTCAACTACAGAATCATTTACGAGGAGTTACACACATACATTGATAAATATAACAGTCTTGCCAATAAGGACATACTCTACATTGAGTTAGAGAAACGTACAGATCTCACCGATGAAGGGTTCCAGCAAGTCAAAGAAATTGTAGACAGTATAATTTGCGAAGAGACTGACTTACCTTGGTTACTAGACACTACAGAGAAGTGGTGTCAGGAACGTGCTATCTATTTGGCACTGATGGAGTCTATTAAAATCGCAGATGGACAGGATGATACTAAAGACAAGGGTGCTATTCCACATGTATTAACGGAAGCACTTGGAGTTTCTTTTGACAATAATGTAGGGCATGACTATATCACAGACTCAGAAGAGAGATATGAATCGTATCATCAAGAGGAGACTAAGATACCATTTGACCTTGAGTTCTTCAACAAAATTACTAAGGGTGGTATCCCAAACAAAACGCTTAACATTGCACTGGCTGGAACTGGTGTTGGTAAGTCATTGTTTATGTGTCATATGGCCAGTTCGGTCTTACTACAAGGGAAGAACGTTCTCTATATCACACTGGAGATGGCTGAAGAGAAGATCGCAGAGAGAATTGACGCAAATTTACTCAACGTTCCGATCCAAGACTTAAAGACATTACCAAAAGTAATGTTTGATAATAAGATTGGAAACCTTATTAAGAAGACTCAGGGTAAGATCATTATTAAAGAGTATCCTACTGCATCAGCACACTCTGGACACTTCAGATCACTGGTAGGTGAACTTAAACTTAAGAAAAATTTCACTCCAGATATCATCTTTGTAGACTATCTAAATATCTGTGCATCATCAAGATACCGTGCAGGTAGCAACATTAATTCGTACACGTTGGTCAAGAGTATCGCCGAAGAACTTCGTGGACTGGCTGTGGAAACAAACGTACCGATTGTCAGTGCTACTCAAACTACTCGTGCTGGTTACGGTTCTACTGATATTGATCTTACTGACACGTCAGAGTCTTTCGGACTCCCTGCTACTGCTGACCTTATGTTCGCTCTCATTTCTACTGAGGAGTTGGAAGGATTGAATCAGATCATGGTTAAGCAGTTAAAGAATCGTTATAACGATCCTACAATGAATAAAAAGTTTTGCGTAGGTATTGACAGAGCGAAGATGAGGCTGTATGATATAGAGGATGCACAGAAAGGTCTAGTTGATTCTGGACAGCAAGCAAATGAAGAGATTTCTATCGTAAAGAAATTCTCTAACGATAAATTATCCCAACTAACTTATTAAAATGTCAAAACCACATGGGTTTGGAGATACTTCTGTTCCTGGTATCAATGAGGATCAAGTAACCAATGAAATTCCAAAAGTAGATTATGCTCGTTACCTAGAGTTTGTAGACGAGGTAACCTCACAAGAGAGTAAAGACTATGATGCATTTCAAGAAAGAATAGATGCTCTCAAGACTAAAGGATGTGATGTTCAACGTCTTATGACTGCTGCTACTGGTCTCTCTGCTGAAGCAGGTGAGTTCACTGAGATAGTTAAGAAGATTGTATTCCAAGGCAAACCATATAGTGTTGATAACATTGATCACATGAAGACTGAGTTAGGTGATTGCCTATGGTATATTGCTCAGGCATGTATGGCATTAGGAACATCATTTGATGAACTTGCTTTGATGAATGTAAATAAATTAGTATCACGTTATCCAGAAGGACAATTTAATGTGATGCGTTCAGAGAATCGTAAAGCAGGAGACCGATGAATAATCTGGAAGAGAAAATTAAAATAGCACAAGCACGTCAGAAGGAATTACAACTTCTGATTGATGCTTGGAGGAAGCAGATGGAATCTAAATAGATCTGTGGAGACCTGCGGAACTAATGGCAACAAGAATCGGAAACAAGAAGAAGACAAGTAAGGATCTTCCTGAATCTACTCTAACAAGAATGCAGGAGTTAGGATCTGCATGGGTATTTAAGAGAGCCATTCAAGACAATAAAGGTTGGCAGAGATGGGAACATCTTAAAACAGATAAAGAAACTTTTCCTGAGATACAAAAGGTATGGAAGACTATTGGTAAAGTTGAGTGGGATGATAAAGCAGATGATCCTTGGTTGGAAAGTTTTTATAAACAACAAAGGGTTCTCTTAAGAAATATAGGAAGACCAAGTATAACAGAGTTTACACGAGATGGAAATATAAAAGGTGGTCCAAAGTATATTTTACCTGGTAATAACAGTGGTGAAACCTTTATGGAGTGGGTGGAAAAGTATCTTAAGTCTGAATTTAAAATAGGTACAAAGGACAATTGGAATCCAGCAGACATTTGGTTGATACAAGATGAGAAGAAATGGAAGAAGAAAATAGAAGATTGTACAAAGGTTGCTAAGAAAAATAAAGCTACTATCATAGCAAATCTAACTCAGTTTAATAAGATTTTTAGAGCACTGTTTCGTACTAAACAAATCATTGGAATTTCTTTAAAGAAGATTGGTGGTAGTGCTTCTTGGAAAGAGGTTAATGTAAGTCATGCATACTTTAAAAAGATAGAAGCCACTACGATGGAATTGACTGGAGTTAAATGTTTATTGGGAACAACTGGTATAACAGCAAAAGAAGCAGCAGAAGGGAAGGGTGTAGAAGATTATAATAAAATAGAAACTCAAGATGCATGGTTGTTCATAAAGGATAATAATGAGAACATAGAATATAAAGTACAGATTAAAGGTAATACTACTTCAAGAAAATCCAATCTAAAGTTTGAACCAACTGAAGTAGGTAAAGGTGCTGCTCGTATGGGTAAGGCAACACGAGAATATATCTTTGATCTTATGAAATCTTATGGTATTAAACGTCATTTCCCTGAGTCAGCAGATAATTATCCTTTAACTGAAGATGAGTTTAAGGGATATGATCCTAAGACTTTAAGGATGATTGGAAATCAGAAGGCATATGTGAAGATGCTTAAAGATATTAGAACTATAATGGGATCTCAGAATGTTGATTATGGTGTAGATCCTATAACTGGAGTAATAAATCTTGCTGAAGTATTTTCTGAAGACAGTCAACCTTGGATTGCTAATATGAAACTTCAAGAAATTAGATTTATATGGGCTATCGTTGTTGGATTGAGAACCAAAGAAAAGATAAATCAATTCTGTACTGATTTAATTTATATTGCTGCAAAGCAAGGTAGATCTGCTGGACCTTACGGTACAGGTTATGGTCCTTTCGGAAAGATATACTAGACAGTCATTCAACTGGCACAATCATTGATACAACTAGGGTTTAGTGTGCTATAATAAGGGTATCTGAAAGACACCCATGCCTAATAAGCACCTAGAACATCCAGAAGATCTAATACTCTTAGGAACAGATCCTAATGAAGTGTTGGATCATCTTTTTATGGTGCATAAAATCACTACCAAATGGGATGGAGCACCATCAATAGTGTTTGGTAAGAATGATGGTAAGTTCTTTGTTGGTACGAAGAGTGTCTTCAACAAAAGAAAAGTTAAAATAAATTATAGCGTTGCTGATATTGCTGCAAATCATGAGGGTGCGGTAGCTCAGATCCTTACCGCTTGTTTCTATTGTTTACCTCGTATAGAAGGTATCGTACAAGCAGATTTTATCGGATTTGGAGGTTCTGATAACTACCGTCCCAACACAATTACTTATAAGTTTCCGAATGTAATTTCACAAGACGTAATAATTGCACCACACACAGCATATAATGAGGTCAGTCCTAATGCTGTACCTATCTTTGGTGTCAAGTTAAAGTCAACTGATACATGTTACTGTATAGATACTGAGACTGCTAAACTTAACGTACCTCTCAAAGCAAAATCTTTAATTCAAGTAGCAAGATTGTTGGTTCCATTCTGTAAGTTTCCTACTTCAGATTTAAGACAATTCTATAACAAATTTATTCGTGAAGGAAAAACTCCTACGGCATCTGAAATCTATTATAGTTTGGATGATAAATATAGATGTGAGGTAAATATAAATACCTTCAGATTATACAATCTAATACTGAATATTAAAGATGCACTTCTCTCTGCTGTAAAGGTAGATGAGACTGTTGAGTACTTACTAGGTGATCAACCTACTACACCAGAAGGTTATGTATTAATTGGACCTAAGTATTCAGTGAAACTCGTTAACCGTTTGGAATTTAGTCAAGCAAACTTTAACTTACGTAAAAATTGGAAGA